>Ga0172382_10001371_pt1 | contig 43679 bp, 49 predicted proteins | sample Leawel138RmetaG_FD_122245 | JGI IMG/M metagenome (GOLD analysis project Ga0172382, IMG submission 122245) | Leachate microbial communities from a municipal landfill in Southern Ontario, Canada - Leachate well 138R metaG | ecosystem: Engineered > Solid waste > Landfill > Unclassified | place...
AGATATTGTTATTACTGATGCAAGTATTAAGATTACTGGTAGGGATATTAAAGCAATAACGATATGTTTCTTTTTTAACTTTTTGAGCTTCTTTAGTTTCTTCACAGATTCTATATTGTATAGAGAAGGTTATAACTTGTTAAGCAACCTTTTATTTCTCTTTATTTTTCTGAGAGGGACAGAATCTCTTTTCCTATTTCTTCGTTAAATCCACTGTAGGCTTTCTCGGGTGTAAATATGAGTGGGAAGTAGCTATAAGCGGAACTTACCCCTTCACTTGTTTCAAACTTTGCTTTGTATTCTGCAACCTTTGTATTATATTCCTCATCTGTTATTAGGTAGAGAGTGTAATCTATATTATTCTCTTCAAAATATTCTTCTGCTTGAACACACATGGTCCCGGTTTCGTTACTAAAGAGGACAATATCTTTATCTTCAGAGTTTGTAGAACTATTAGAACTCTCATCAGTGTCAGTTGAATTTAAGAAAGGAAGATCATCTACAGCACAAGGATTATTTACATCTACTTCTTCAGTAAGTTCAAAGTCAGGTTGCATAGTAGATGGTGTGTAGGGATTGTTGTGGTTTTGTGGAATTTGCCAGTAAGGTAGTGTTGTGTCTGTTGTCATAATCTCATCTAGACCAACCCATTCAATGTCATAGGTGTCCCAGTATTTAGTCCACATGTTCAACCATCTCTCTTTAATCCCGCCGATCTTTGTATGACTAAGGGGTGTGATTTTTTTATTATCCACAGCTGCAGAGAGTTCAACCATCATGTCCTCTGGAGAGCCACCTCTCACCCAGTAACTATAATCACATAGACTTCCATACTTAAATCTAATTGAAGGGATGTTGGATACAGATAATACCTTAACATCATATTCTTCGGGTTGGTAAACAAAAGCTTCTGTTTCAGTTGTTCCTCTTGCAACTATGTATGGAACTCCAAGAGCTTCTGCAGCCTTTGCGGTATTCTCGTCTGAAGCTTGGTATTTAGAACTTAGTATCTTAATAGGTTCCCCTGTGCAAGCCTCTATTCTATCTTTAGCGTCCTTAAGGCCCTCATATTGATCTTCATAGGACATGTCCCAGAGAGGGTCTTTAGTATAAGCTCCCATGATTTCAATGTTGTCATACTCTAATAGTTTCTTAACCTCCTCACAATTCTCTTCTACAAAATCTGGACCTGTGTAAAATACTCCTGTTATATCTCTCTTATACATCTCATTAACAAAGTTACTCAAGCCAACCATGTCAGTATATTCAATAAGGATCATCATACCTTTTGTTTTCTCTGTCTGTTCTTGTTGAGTTTCTCCAGAGGAATCTGGAGTAACAGGGCAAGCAAACTCTCTTACCAGATAAAATTCTGCGGCGAGGATGAATAAGAAGCAGAAAAGAAACTTATAAAAAGTAGGCAGATTTTTTTTCATATTACTCTTATTAAAAATTAGAGAAAATAACATTCTTAATTAATATACCGCATATTTATAGAGAGTTTAAGGGGAATTCTTTTTTACTAGATAATTTTGGTATAATGACAGGATTATGGCAAAAAAATATCTAACTAAAGTCCTCACAATATTAACTTTCCTCTTCATTTTGCTTGTTCCTTTTGGTTCGGCATATGCACAAGGGGATACAGTCGTAGATAATGACAAGATTAATATATATTTCTTCTGGGGAGAGGGTTGTCCTCACTGTGAAAAGGAGAAAGCTTTCCTTAAAACTTTCCAAGAAGAGAATCCAGATGTTGTTGTTAGAGATTATGAAGTTTGGGGAAGCAGAGAAAACCTAAATCTCATGATGGAATTTGCTAAGGAGTTAGATGTGGATGTTAGGGGTGTACCTTTTACCGTCATTGGTGAACATTATGTTATTGGTTGGGTATCAGATGACTATTCAGGAGGTAAGATTGAGGAGGCAGTCGAATGTGGACGAGAAGAGTCCTGTCCAGACATAGGGACTGAAATTCTAAATGGGAAAGATCCTGAAGTTAAGGGTGAAGAGGATGTTCAAGAAGAGAGTGAAGAGAAGAAAGAGGTTGTAGGAATTCCTGAGAAAATGGATCTTCCAATAATTGGGGAGATAGAGACAAAGAATTTTTCTCTCCCAGTTTTAACAGTTGTTTTAGGTGTCTTAGATGGATTCAATCCTTGTGCGATGTGGACATTGGTGTTCTTAATTAGTCTATTGTTAGGACTCAAGGATAGGAAGAGGATGTGGACACTTGGGATAGTCTTCATAGCTACTTCAGCTTTTGTTTACTTCTTATTCATGGCAGCTTGGTTAAACTTCATTCTTTTCATTGGTATGGTGACATGGGTCAGAGCAATTATTGGATTAATAGCACTTGGAGGAGGGATATATAATCTCCGTGAATATATTGTTAACAAAGATGCTAATTGTAAAGTAACAAACAAAGAGAAAAGACAGAAGGTCTTCCAAAGATTAAAGGATATTACACACAAAGAGAGTTTCCTCTTAGCAATAGGGGGAATTATTCTACTAGCCTTTGCAGTGAACCTTGTAGAGGCTGTATGTTCTGCTGGTTTGCCTGCAGTATATACCCAGATTCTTTCTCTAAATGATTTAAGTAAGACAGAGTATTACCTCTATATCCTCTTGTATATATTCTTCTTTATGGTAGATGATCTAATAATCTTCTTTGTTGCAATGAAGACTTTACATATGACCGGGGCTTCAAAGAAATATAGTAGGTGGTCCAATCTCATAGGAGGGATATTAATGGTTGTAATTGGTCTCCTTCTGATATTCAAACCAGAATTATTAATGTTTGGTTAGGCAATTAAATAAATTGAGTAGATTAACCAAATGGATAGAAAAATAACAGTTTATTCATCTCCAGATTGTGCATATTGCTATACCGTTAAGGGTTACCTTGAAAAGAACGGTATAGAGTATGAGGAAATAAATATCTACGAAGATGAGCAAGCTTACGAGAGAATGGTTGAATTCTCCAATCAGAAGAATGTTCCTGTAACGGTAATAGGAGAGGAAATTATAGTTGGCTGGGATAAGGAGAAATTTAAAGAAGTTTTAGGAATCTAAGTATGAGGGATTTAATAATCATAGGTGGTGGTCCAGCAGGTTGTACAGCAGGTATATATTCTGCAAGAAAGAAGCTAGATACATTACTAATTGCAAAAGATTTTACAGGGCAGATAGGTCATTCTGCTTGGGTAGAGAATTATCCTGGATTTGAAAGAGTAAAAGGTTTAGATTTAGCAAAGAGTTTTAAATCTCATCTAGAAAGTCTTGATATAGAGATAAATGAATTCGAAGAGGTTAAGGAAATTAGAGAGTATGAAGGATCATTTACAGTTATAACAGATGAAGCTGAGTATAATGCCCGCTCGATCATAATCTGTTCTGGAGCAAAGACTAAGAAATTAGGAATTCCTAATGAGGAGAAATTTCTTGGAAAGGGTATCTCTTACTGTGTAACTTGTGATGAATCTTCTTTTGAAGGAAAAGATGTTGCTGTAGTAGGTGGAGGGAATGCTGGTGTAGAAGCTGCTATAGAGCTTACTCGTTTTGCAAAAGAGGTCTTTCTTTTAGAGTGTGAAGAGGAGCTAAGTGCAGATGAGGTTCTTATTGAGAGACTGAAGAAAGAGAGTGGTAAGATTATTACAGCTTGTGGGATAACGGAGTTCAAGGGGGAAGAAGAGTTAGAAGGTGTGACTTATATGAAGGATAGTAAGGTGGAGACTCTTAAGGTAGATGGTTGTTTTATTGAGATAGGTAGTAAACCAAACACAGATTTTGTAAAGGGGCTTCTTGAGTTAAATAACAAAGGAGAGATTATTGTAGATCCTAAGACTTTTGAAACAAGTGTTAAGGGGATATTTGCTGCAGGGGATGTTGTTGATTTCAAGGATAAGCAAGTTGTTATTGCAACAGGACAGGGTGCTACGGCAGCGCTGGCTGCTTACAGGTACTTAAAGGGCTAGTTTCCTGCTCAATCCTTTCATACACACACCCATAGGTGTTGTAATCTTGGTGTTAACATAGGGGGGACTTTCATATATACTAAATACTGTTTTGTAATAAAAAATATGGCATATATAGAAATAAAAGATCTAAAAAGAGAATATGTAATGAGCAAGGATGTCTCAGTTGATGCTCTCAGAGGAGTTTCCTTTGACATAGAGAAGGGAGAATTCCTCTCTGTAGTAGGAAGTTCTGGTTCAGGGAAATCTACCCTTCTTAACATATTGGGAGGCCTAGATTGGGAATATGAGGGTAATATAATTGTAGATGGTAAAGACATAAAGGAATATGACCATAACTTTTACAGAAGATATGTTGTTGGAACAATATTTCAACAGTTCCATTTAATTCCCTCTTTAAATGTTGAAGAGAACATATTACTTCCATACAAATTTTCCAAAAGAAAAGGTGAGAATATTAACCAAAGGTTGGAATATATCCTGAAGATGATAGGACTAGAAGACAGAAGGAAGCATCTTCCTAAAGAATTGTCTGGAGGACAAGCTCAGAGAGTTGCAATTGGTAGAGCTTTGATAGATTCCCCCAAAATTGTTCTCGCTGATGAACCAACTGGAAACTTGGATAGTAAAACTGGGGACTCAATTGTCACTCTTCTGGAAGAGCTTAATAAAGAGGAGGGAGTAACAGTTATATTGGTGACACACGACAGGAAGATTGCAGAGAAAACTAAGAGGATTATTACTTTAGTGGATGGTGAAAATGTTTAAGTATGCAATAGATTTGGTAACAAGAAGGAAGTTAAGGACTATGCTTACAAGCCTGGGTATTACCATTGCTGTAATGCTTATGACTTTTATTCTCTTTGGAATGACAGATCTACAAAGAGCAATCCTTACTCAGTTTAGTTCTGTTTTCAAACCAACAGACCTTTACGTTTCTTCTCAAGGGATGAGAGGTTTTGGTTCTTCCTTGTCTGCGCCTACAAAAGATTCTCAAGAGCAAGAAGAGGAGGTAATAGTGGATGATGATATAAGGACGGAGATCGAGGAAATAGAAGGAGTAGTTGATGTATATCCAATGTTTGTATTGTCAGGTTTCGAAGTTTATCTTGAGGGAGACGATGTTGCATATCCAACTTCTTTTATCCAGGCAATGGATCTCCCAGGAGATGATGAGATGTATGGATCTTTTATTGGTGAAGAAGTTGTTCTCGAAGACGCGGGGATGTTTGTTAGTGATTTCGTCCCATCCTATTTTGAGATATCTAATGAAGAGATTTTAGGGAAGAAAATCATCCTCAGGAGTTCCTCAGCTACCTCATTTGTTCCTGCCTCTAACAGGAATAGGATAGACAGAGAGTATGAATTTATAGTTCAAGGTATTGTAGATACCTCCGGAGATTCTTTCTGGATAAATACCTCCAGAGCTCTGGATATTCTTGTTGAAACAGGAGGGTTTGAAGACAGGGATGAATATATTGAACTTGTTGGGTATTCCCAGCTACTTGTGAGTACAGAGGAAGATAAGACTGCAGAAGTGGAGGAATACATGACAGGGGAATTAGGAGTTAATGTTATTTCTACAAAGACAATAATAGATTTTATATCTACACTTACTAGTGGGTTAACAATAGCGCTTGTTATATTCGGTTCCATATCTGCACTAGTAGCCTCTATAGGGATAATAAACACCATGATAATGAGTATCTATGAACAGACTAAGGAGATAGGTATTATTAAGGCAATAGGTGCTTCTAATAGGCAGGTTTTAACAATATTCTTAATTCAAGCAGGGCTAATTGGTCTCATTGGTGGAGTTGTAGGTTTGGCTGTCACTTTCGGATTAATGCAGTTGGCAGACCCCTTCTTAGTGGACTTACTTCAAGAGCAAGGTTTTACAGCTATAGAGAAATTCTTCTTCTTCCAACCTGTTAACGCTATCTATATAACTCTAGGGAGTATATTAGTAGGTATATTGGCTGGTATATATCCTGCAATGAAGGCTGCAAGGTTAGATCCTGTTAAGGCATTGCGTTACGAGTAGGACGGGGTTTTTAATCAGAATGCAAATCTAATTCAAGTGCTGTATCATTAATGATATGGCGATATTCAAACATAATGGTGCAGATATACATTACACTGTAAAAGGAGAAGGGGAACCAATTGTCTTAATCCATGGTTTTGGTTTAGATAGTAGGATTTGGAATAAGCAGGTAGAGGAGTTATCTAAAACTAACAAGGTTATAACATATGACCTAAGAGGTTTTGGGAAATCTTCTTTGCCAAATGGCAAGTATAGTCATAAGGAAGATTTAAATGAACTGTTGAAGGATTTAAAGATAGAAAGCGCAAAAATTGTAGGGCATTCTTTTGGTGGGGAAATAGCTGTAGAGTATGCATTAACATATCCTGAAAAAGTTAAGTCCTTAGTTTTAGTCTCTCCAGGATTAGGTGGAACACCTGGGGACAACACAGAGTGGAATGAGCTTTCTAGATTAGGGAGAGAGGGGAACATTGTTGGATTGAGGGAGAGGATGATTAACAATCCAATGTTTAAGGAGTTAAGAGATAATTCAGAGACCAAAGAACTAATAGAGGAAATAATCCAAGATTACAGTGGTTTTCATTTTACAAACAGAGATCCCAGGGAGTATGAAGATAATAGAGAAAAGATAAAAGATATTGATTGCCCAGTTACACTTATATTGGGAGAGAAAGAGAATAAGGCAGTGGCAGAAAAATTTAAGGAAGAATTAGGAATAGAAGCCAAAGTAATTCCTGGGGCAGGGCATATGTCTATGCTAGAGAAGCCTGAGGTTGTAAGCGAGGCTATTAAGGAGGAAAAGAATAGAGAGTTCCACAGTGAGACTAGAAATTTGATCTAGGATAATTCTCAGACAATTACTCTTTCGAAACCTCCACACTCCCCAAACCTTTCTTAACAAAGTAGTAAATGTAAGAGATTCCTTTGTAGAAGATATCCTTTACATAGTCAAGGAGAGTGACAGGGTAGTAATATCCTCTCTTAACAATCTGTTTGGAGGCAATGTCCAACCTTTTGTTTAATATGTAGAAAGGTTTTTTCTTTTTGAAGTATTTTTCTCCTAGTTCCCTTGTAATATCTTTGTTGTTGATATTTGTATTCAATTCTGAAGAATCTGTTACCTTAGAAATGATTTTTGAAAGGGAGGACAAATCTCTCATATATACCTCCTCAGCTCTTACCTTCTTACCATCTGAATTATGTTTAAACCTGTTCGGGATGTTAATAGTAACTATGTTATCTGTTAGACCAAATTCGGATATGACCCTAGCATCCGTGGTTCCTCCTGCAAGCCCTCTTTGTATTTCTACCCCCAATTCATCTGCAATATTATTTATTACACTCTCAGCAATATTCTGTTCCCCATATCTTCCATAAACTCTTGAAGCTTCTGAGATATTTAGGACAGGGCCATCTTCGTAGTTAAGATTGGAAAGTTTTTCCTCTTTCGTTATTGAATAGACCTTCATAGCCTCAAGGTTAACCACAAGATCTGCCTCTGAAATTCCTAGAGAGTTTTGACTAGCAATATTAAAAGAACTCTGTTGCAGAATCTCCTCGTGTTTTGTAAAAACGTAGACTATTTCGTAATCTTTGTTGTTACTCTTCTTTAAGCTGTGTAGCAATAAAGCGGTGGCTATGTCATTGTCATGGCTTCTACCATATATCTTCTCCTGTTCGAATCTAACATTGCCAACATTCCATAAACCTTGAGAATTTTTTGGAATGTCAAAATCGGTATTAATCTCAACGCTCCTGTTATCTCTTCCTGAGATTTTCTCTAGGGACCCGTCCCCTAAGTATGTCCCTTCTGGAGAGTATACGGAGATAGGTTTGTATTCTTCTATCTTGTCTAAATAGAGAGTCCCTAGTGCTATCCCTTCTTTCTTGTTTTTGAAGATAAATCCGGGATGATCAAGATGGGAGATGAAAAAGAGCTTTGGTTTAGAAGGCACATTATTTAAATGTGTAGTAATGAAGTATGGTGTCTCCTCATATTCCAACCCATTTCTTTTGATTAATTCTTTAACATAGCGAGTCTTCTCTTCAACAGAGAAAGGGGCGGCAGGTATGGCATAAAACTCTGAGATTATTTCCTTAAGTTTGTTATCTAACATATGTAATTGCTAAGAATGTTAATATTGCTATGATAGCTTGTGTTCCCCAAGACGTTAGAATTACTTTCCATTGACTCCATCCAGAATTTAATAAGTGTAGATGAAGGGGAGCTATCTTGAAAACTCTTCTCTTGAATATTCCTAGGCTTAGGATTTGGAGCAGGCTACTTATTCCTTCTACTAGAAAGACTGTTATTAGGGGAATTGTGAAGAATATGTTGTATCTGAATGTAAGGAATGCCAATATTGCACCAAGGGCATAAGAGCCACTGTCTCCCAAGAATACCTTCGCAGGTTTAATGTTGAAGATTAGGAATACTACTAGGAAACCAATGACCAAGAGTAGTAGAAAGAATATGTCAGAGGTTCCGTAGTTTAGGTATTCAAGGTAGGTAAAAACGGCAAATGTGGGGAGTGCAGTTCCTGCGGCTAGCCCATCTAGACCATCTGTTATGTTAAATGAATTTAGTATAAAGGCAAAGATTAGAGAAAGGGGAATAGACACGAGCAGAGAGTTTGTAAGAATGTATGCTAAACCAAAGAATGTCAAAATTTGAATAAACATTTTATATCTAGCCTTGAAGCCCCATCTCCCTGTCTTTTTGTAGTAAAAAAATTCATACAGGTCATCTGCAAAACCAAGGAGGCCAAGTATGATTGCAACAAGAGATACAATTCTAAATGTTCCAGAGGTTTTAAAAAGTAGGGTGACAATTAGAAGATTCAAGACAAGTAATATGCCGAAAGTAGAAGGGGTGTGCATATTAGAGAGTAGATGTTTGTAATATTTCTTGTTTCTTTTACTCTCTATCTCTTTTGTAGTCTCTCCTTGCTTGTAAAATCTGAATCTCCCTAATGCATAGATTAGGAAGGGGGATATTAGGAGATTTATTCCTAGTATAATTAGTAGAGCAAGAATGTTTATTTCCATGGAAGAATTATATCATTGTTTTAGAGTGTCTTCACTGTTTTATACCTCTGGTTTTTAGCTATAAATTATTCTCTCCTATGGAGCGAAGTTTCTTGACAGGGGGTGTTAATAGGGATAAATTGAAAGTAGTTATTTAACTTAATCTTTTTTAAATATGAAAAAGAGAGTTTTACTTTTAGTAGGGATATTTTTCTTTATATCTCCTTTCCTTGTTTTAGCTCAGTCTGGCAATGATGATGCGGGAACAGCCAGCCCAGAGGCTACTGCACAGCAGGGCTCGGATAATGAGGAGCAAGGTAATGCTGGAGAAAGCCAGAAGTGTATTGATGTTACAAGAAAGGTTTCATCTGTGACTTCTCAGTATGATGCAAAGAAAGAGCAATATATGAATGCATTCCAGAATATATATCAGAATATGGAGGAATTGGCTCTTAAGTTAAAGAATGATGGTTATGATACTACAGAGTTAGAGCAACATCTTGCTCAGTACAATACCATGATTCAGAACGCTAACAGATACTATAATGAATTCAGAACAGGTCTAGATAATTCTAAGCAGGGAGTATGTGGTAATAGTGATGTAGATGCTACACAGCAATTTAATTCAGCAAGGACTCAGTTAATGAGTTGTAAGAACGAGATGCTTGAATTAAGGACATATGCCAAGGAGACTCTTAGGCAGGATATCTTGAATCTAAAAGAGGAAATTGCTGAATAAATTATTAAGTAATGATTAAAATGGAAGATTTTAAAAAACAAAATGATCAAATGGTTGGAGAAGGAGGTGTAGATAAGCCTAAAAAAAAGAAGCTTGCTCTCTTTGTAATTTTAGGAGTATTACTAGTAGCTGGTATATCTGCAATCTATTTCTTCATTATAAAGAAAGAGAATCTTTTGTCCTTTATAGATGACATAATAATCTCTAATGATACATATCTGACTGAGACTGAGGATATTGATGAGGAGATGACTGATTTACCTGAGGATTTCTTAGATTCTGAACCAGTCTCTACGGAGGATGTAGATACCTCTGTGGAAGAGTTAGATGCTCAATTGGAAGAATTAGACAATCTGGATATAGACTTTAGTCTAGATGCTACGGATGTAGGTTTGTAATCTTACAGGATTTGCAAAAATTAAAGTTTCTAAAAGGAGCTTATCTTCTTAAAGCACTTCATATTCCTTAAAGATATTACCTGGAACAATATTGTCGCAAGAATAATATACAAGCTATATTCCTTGAGAAAATCTAAAAGGAAATGTGGTAATACAGAAGAGAATACTCCCATTAAAATACTAGCAGAACAGAAATAACCAGAGGTACCACATACTTGAAGAGCCATTACCCCTAAACCACTAGCTATTAGGTTAATAACAGAGTTTGTAGTATTTTTAGCAGTTTTTATCCTCTCCTTAATATTTCTTATCATGCAGGTCATATTAAGAGAGAAAACTAACATAAAGATAATTACTATTAGATTCCACCAAAAGCCTACTAAGTGTTTAGGTACTAGGGAGTAACTTAATATCAGGGAGAGTAAGAATACAACCTTACAGTAATGGCTTTTTAGGACCTTTATTAGCAAGAAATTAAGTTTTATTTGTTTTGGGAGTTTCATTGTGTTTAAAGGCTAGTTACTATTAGTTATTATACCAGAGTAAAATTGGTTTAATTGTATTCACTTTGTGGTAAAATACCCCATATGAACAACCAACTCATATATACCAGAAAATGGTATCCAGACCTCAAAGTAAAAGAGGAACATAAAGAGCTCCCAGTCAGACAAGTGACATGTTTTGTAATTTCCAGTGATGAAAAACTTCTCTTAGTATCAAAGGATGGAAATAGTTGGAGTGTAACAGCTGGTCATTATGAAGAGAAAAAAGACCCTACTTATCTAGATACTGCAGTTAGAGAGGTTTATGAGGAATCCGGCTTAGATATCTCAATGCTTGCGGACAAAATAAAAAGAGTAGGCTACTATGTAATTGAAGATGTCGAAAAGGATAGTGATAAAGTTTTGGACACCTACCTCCAGATTAGAACGTTTCTACCCTTGGAGAAGAATTCAAAAGATATCTCTTTAAAACCAATAGAAGGAGATTTGGTTAAGCAAGCAAAATTCTTTAGCCTTGAAGAGAGTATGAAGTTAATAAGATGGCTAAGCGAATCTGAAGAGTGGAAGGCAATTAAAGACATTCGTAATTGAGATGAATAACTTTTTCGATTGGCATGTCCATCTAACCGGAAGCATCCCCGTTAAGTATTGGAGTAATATTCTCTCTCAGAGGAACCAGTTAGGTGGAAGGACTATTGATAATCTAAAGAGTCAGCTATATATAGAGAACTCTTCAGCTTGGTCCGAGCTAAAGGTTTGTACTGATACCGAAGAAGGTTTCAGAGATACGGTTATCTTCGTCGTAGAGGATATGCTAAACAGGGGAGTAAGAGGAGCCAACTTTATATTCAACCCCCATAGCTTGATTAATAGAGGTCTAGATATTTCAAAAACCTTTGAGAATCTACATCCATTCTTGCAACATCTCATTGATGAAGGACAATTTTATCCCCTATTTCGTATGGGTGTTAACAGGAGGGACGGACTTGAAGAATTGGAAAAAATTGCTAAATTGTTCAAACAGAACAAAGATAAATATCTCTGGCTCGAGGCTATAGATATTAATGGAGATGAGCAGAAGTACTCTTTAAAACCATTTATTTCCCAATTACTAGAACTTAATAAAGAATCAATCCCTTACACTATTCACGCAGGGGAAGGATTTGAACTGACAGCTTCTTTAGAGCATGCGATTAAATGTTCTCCCATAAGAATAGGTCATGGTGTTGCTTCTGTTTTTGACGATTCTCTAATCAAGGAGATTAAAGAGAAGAAGATTGCTCTAGAACTTTGTGTGTCCAGTAACCTAGAAACATTTAACATCCCTCTTGAAGAATACCCACTTGTAAAACTTTTTGACACAGGAGTTGATATTGTCCTTGGAAGTGATAATCCCTCTTTTATTAATTCTAATATAGAAGATGAGTATTCCTTGGTATCCTCTGTTCTAGGGGACCAACCCTTGGAAAGTGTAGGGAGCGTCACAGAGAGATACTTAAGAAGAAGCAAACTTATCTGATATAAATTTTGCAACCTCTTCTGGGCTACCATATATAGTGGCACAGGGAATTTTTTCTGAGATTGCTTTGGACAATATAGATCTTTTCTGTGCAATCTCGCTAGTATCTATTGAGTCTAATGGAAGTGTAAAATTATTAATTCTTCGGGATGTCCCTCTTATCTTTCTAGAGATCTCCTCGTATATGTGGAAATTTGCTTTATTGGGGTCCCATTCATCTACAAAGAGCTCTCCATTTTTTGTTGTTACTGGCTGGAAAATATGTCCGATGGGAATATTATTCTTGAGTCTTTTTGCTCTTGAGGATTCAATCCCTTTATTTTTAAGTAAGAGCTTCTTGTTTATTATAAATTTGTCTATTCCTCCTACAATATTAAGATCACTATCAATTAGAGTTTTCTCGTCAGATATAAATGTGAATTTATGATTCTTAGTAAGTAAATAGTTAGCCTTACTCTTCCCGATGCCACTAGCTCCTCCCATCAGAATAACCGCTTTTCCATTATAATAAGAGGAACTCGCGTGCATGCAATAAATCCCAGAGCTCTGCCTAATTAACTCAAAACAATACTCTATGATTGTTATTAGGTCTGTAATAGAGAAGTCCTTATTCAGAACACCATTAACCTTTGCAACAGTTTTTTTGTCTGTTTCGAAAGTAAATTCTTTTTCTTCATTTATTTGAAGTTCAAAGTTGGCCTTACCATTTTCACCTAAAGTAAGGTTTGGGATATATTTCTTCAGAAATGGGTGATTTGATATATTTTCTAGAATTTCAGAAGACCCCTTAATCGCAAGAGGTACTCCCGTTGAATTCAAATAAATATGTATGTCTTTCTTAGGCATAGGAGTTTTTAATAGAGTTTAGTAATCTACCTGCAGCACTTTCCCAGCTCCAATTTTTAACTATTTCCTCTCTTGCTTTCTTGCCTAATTTCTTCTGTAGATTTTTATCTTGTAGAACCATAAGCAACTTTTCAGAAAGTTTCTTGCTGTCTTGGGGTTTAAATAATAACCCGTTGAATCCATCTCGAACCAAATCTGTCATACCGCAGCAGTTACTTGTTATTACAGCCTTCCCAAAAGATGAAGCTTCTAATAATGTTGTTAGAACTCCTTCTTTAGCATACGATGGGAATACACAGACCTTACTTCTTCTGTAGAAATCTAATAAGTCTGAATCCTCAACATAGCCATCGAAATGTACGATACTATCCAAGTTGAGAGATTTTGTTAATTTCTCTAGCTCTTCTCTATATGGTCCTGTGCCTACAATATGTGCAGACTTGATTAGATCTTTCTGTTTTTTATTTGTAATCCCTATTGCTTTTATTAAATCTTGCACACCCTTGATTTCTATCAACCGACCAACATAAAGGATGTCGATGTCGAGTTCTACCTCCTCTGTAATCTTGAATTTCTCAGTATCTATTCCATTGTGTATGACCTCTATCTCTCCATTGTATTTGAACAGGTCAATCCAACCTTGTTTTACAGAATTACTAACGGCAACTAATTGGTCGGCATGGTTGAGGGCAATATCGTTTATCTTCTGATATTCTTTTGGTACCCCATGTAGAAAGAGAACTTGGTGAACATTATTGGGGACTGAGAATGCTCCGGGAGCATAGTGTGTTATTGCTACATCAAAGTCATTTTTAGAGATGATGGCATTTGCTTGTCTTGTTAACGAAAGGTAAATTTCGTGAGTAAGCTCATGTGTTAATTCAACGTTGGCAAAACCCTTTATCATGTGGGTTGCCTCTAGATACAGTATTGGGATATCGGGATTTTCTTTCTTAAAGGTTTTAAAAACATCTGTCTCTTTTGAAGTTTTTAAAGTCATTAATGAGATATCAACACCTAATCTCTTGAGATACTTTGTTTGCTCTAAGGGGACTCTCTCTCCTCCTCCTACGAAAAAACTAGCTGTAGGGATGTAATTAACAATTTTCATTTTCGAGTAAGTTTTTTAAAGTTAATAATTTCATTATTAAAAATCTATCCTCCGAACTCTCTGCAAATGGACCCTCATAGTAGCCAGCATAGAGTGCATTTATTACGCGGGATATTTTTTCTAAAGAATCTGGTGTGTGAACTGTGTTACTCAATATTCTAAATCTCTCTTGTTCACTAAGATGAGGATATACTTTTTTCTGTTCTTCTGTATCCAACAGGTAGTAAAGAATCTCTCTATCCGTATGTGTATTCTTAGTAATTTGTTCATAAACTCTGTCCTGTATGGTTGTTGATTTCCTCGGATAGAGTCCTCTTACTCCATAGCCGTTGGTATTATATTTCCTTCCGTTCTCGTCCTCGGTGTAGTAGGGGGTTCTTCCTTTGAAAAGTTTAAAGAGTCTGTTTACTTCTTCTTGGGGGATGTCGGGATAGAATATGAAATATGCTGTGAAATCTCCATCGACACTCTTAATAAGATCTTCATAGAAGTGATCTGTGCAGTGACAATCATATTGTGCGTGCCAGAAGAGCTCTCTTGTGTAAGTATTGGAAGGGCTTAATTTAAGGATTGGTTGTGAACCTCTTATTAATTTGAGATATTCTTCTCTGTGTTCTTCTTTCTCTCCTGCTCCGAGGAGCCTTTTTAGCCAGATATCTTCGTATGATTCACAACCCTTACAGGAAAAAATCTCCTCTATTACTAATTCTATCTCGGGTCCATGATCAAGAGGCTTGGTTGCTATGACACCAATTCCAGACACCTCTGGATCAAATTCTATTATTGGAATCTGGTTTTGTTCGATTGTGTTTATATCGTTTGGTTCCATAGGCTCTAAATGAATGGTTTATTTAAAAATTCTCGGTATCTCTTTAGATTCTTCTCTAATTCCTCCCGTTTCTTCTCTTCACTTCCGGATCTTGGAGGGTGGTCGATGTGGTATACACTTGTTGATATCACCGGAATTATAAAGCCCCCATTTGCGACAAGAACTGTCCCTACATAGCTGTCTTCTAGTCCCCATCCACTGAACTTACACTCTACACCAAGTCTGTCTTTAAGGACTTTGGATTTACGTAGGATATAATTATGTCCTACGAGCATTGAATCAATGGAATATATTCCATGTATCTTGCCGAATCCGAGGTTTTTAAAGTAATTAGAGTCTTCTAAGATATCCAAGCATTTGCTTGATTTAGCAACAGTGTGACCTCTCTTTCCTTTCTTTATATATGTCTTGACTCTCCAGTCATCTATAGATTCCGGTAATCTCAAGCCTTTCTTAATCTCTGGAAGAGTATTAATTTTATCTTCTGCTTGTATATTTTTCTTAAAACTGACAAACGCCGCATTGGGAATTATTGAAGATCTTATTACCATCTCTCTTATATAGTTCTGTGGTAGTAGGATGTCGGAATCTAGGAATAGAACAATATCGTTTTGTGCAGACATGAGTCCGATGTCTCTAGCTCTCTGCAAGCCAACATTTCTTTCTAATCTTATGGTTTGGATATTTAAGTCTCCTAAGTCCTTTTTGTACTTTGCTATTGAGTCTTTGACTCTCTTCTCGGAGCAATCATCTACAACAATTATCTCTAAACTCTCCTTTTCATCTGTATATAAATCTTGAGAATTTATCGACAAAAGAGTATGTCCTATGGTACTGTCTGAATTATGAGAACAGATAACTATAGAAACTGGGGGAATTTTGTATGCCTTTGAAATCTTCCTCTCAGAGGTTAATCTAGAACCAATAATCTTTGAATATAACTGATCCAGGTATGTGTAGTCATTCGTTTTACTCTCTAGCAGGTCTAATACTGTGTTAGGATCTCTAGAATAGTTCAGGCCAAGAATTTGACACTTCTCAATGAAATTTTGATTTAGGATCTTTATATTATGATTGAAGAGGGGAGACTTCTCTGCCTCTCTGTTGGTTTCCTCCTTCAACATCTTATGTCTAGTGTCTTCATCTAGGAGTGTGTAATTCCATTTGTTAAGAATTTTTTCCACACTTTTCACAAATTTCTCTTCTGAGCTCTCAACTCTTAGAGACCAACCTATGAAGTCATCGAAGGTTATTTCTAACTTGTAGTCCCCTTGTTTGGAGAAAGTGTATGTCTCTCTAAATCCAATTGTTCCGTTCTCTAGTCCCATCATCTTTAGGAAATTCATAAAGCTTTTTGAATTATGACTGAGCATGTAGAAGCGTTCTTTGTCGAGATCTTCATCTTTATGTGACATTTCTACAAGCCATTTATCACCTTTGGTTTTCAGGGCTAGAGTAACGTTGTTTTTCTCTTTCAGGAATACCCCTATCTGCAGGGAGACTGTTGGGACTCCGTACTTTTGGGAGAGGGTCTTTAGGATTTTTTCAACATTTTCTTTTTTTAAGAAACAATACTTGATTATCATTGTATAAGCCCTTTCAGCTCAGAAAAAATTAAAAACATTTGTTTTTGATCGTCTCTCTCCTTGAAGAGTTTTAGCCCTTCATCATAGGTTACGAATCTTCTTTCTTTGGCCTCTATGGCTTTCCAAGTTTCATCAACTTTTGTTATTTGTGAATAAGTTATGGGCATAATAGTTCTTTGGGGATACCTGTGGCTTTTGTTTTTAGTGATCTCTATCTCTAGATATCCAAGGGGTTTAATATCTTTTATTTCAACTCCCCCTTCTTCAAGTGTCTCTCTTTTTATGCATTCTTCTATGGATTCATTCTTTTCTACATGTCCGCCTGGAGGGTTCCAGAAATCTTTTTTATCAAGGATTAGCAATATAGAATTTCCCTTTATAGGAAAGGTAAAAGCAGATGTTATTAGGATATCTTTTGGGAGTTTTTTGGAGAGGTGAAATCTGGAATAAAAAATGTCGTGTTCCTTATTTTGTAGTTCTACTCTAGGGTGTTGTTCAAGCATTTCTAGAAATTTTATTTCTTTAGATTTTCACTACTGGGAACAATTATACCACGAGAGTCCCTTTGTTACAAGGGTTTTGAGGCTTGTTCGCTTTTCTTGGGAGTGTTATGTGGAACTTTCTGCTATCCAGGGTAAGTTCATAATTCTTTCTTTCGTATCTGCGACTATAAAACCATCATCTAAATTAGGTTTAGAATAATCAATCTCGTTACCATGAAAATCAGTTATTACTCCCCCAAGTTGAGATATTATTGCATCCCCTGCACATACATCCCAAGTCCCCCAGGCTCCAAAATGATTATTGATCTGAAGGTTAATATACCCGTCAATTATGTTTATTCTTGGATCTTTGAATACATCTCCTAATCCATCCCAATATACAAAGGTGTATCCAGGATCGTTTTTAAATAAATCTTTAAAGACATTCTCCCAGTTCTCTGAAGGGGTAAACAGGAGATTTTGTTTTTTGTTACGAGGTGGAGTTAATATTCTTTCCTTGTTTTTGTGTATCTCCTTTGGAGTTATCTCCTCACCACCTATATACAATCTCCCATCTGTAGGGTGGTATATTATGCCAAGTATAGGGGTGTTGTCTCTAACCAGTCCGACTAATATATTAAAACGATCTTCTCCTCTGCTGTATGAGCCTGTTCCGTTCAGGGGATCTATATACCAAGTATATTCTTTATGTTCTTTCTCATCTTCTTCGGACATGATCCCATATGTAGGATATTCCTTCTTAAGGAAATTTTGTAATAATTTGTTTACTTCTTTGTCTGCTTTGGTAACAGGTGTCCCATCTTTTTTGATTTCTACCTCTATATCTTTCTGGTATTTAAGAAGGGTCTCTCCACATTCTTTAATAACATTTGTTAATTTCGAAATTTGCATAGGTAATTATAACACTCCAGTTAGGGAGGGATTGCTTCCTAGAGATTCCTTTATTGAAACGGAGTTTCTATAGATAATAGATATATCCTCCCAACTTTGTTAATATAAATTATTAAAATAATCACATTAACCAAATGGAAGATACTTCCCCTAAGAATGATAAAAAATCCTTCTTAAAAACTATGTCTAAAAAGGCAAAAATCATATTAGCCATCTCTTTCCTCTTACTTGTATTGAGTGGTGTTGCAGTATGGTTCTTTCTACTAAGAGAGACAGAGTACGTATTAGATACTGCTCAGACATATGACTATGAAGGTAAGACAATTAAACAGGATGTCCATATAACTGTAGGTGGCGTTAAGATAAAGGATGCCATCATAGAGGGAGACTTATACATAGATGCTACGGTAGGAGATGGGGAAGTAGAGATAGAGAATGTTATAGCTAAGGGTAAGACATACATATATGGTGGAGGTAAGGATACTGTTATGGTGATAGGTGGAACGATATATGAGGCTTTGGGAGAGTTTAATGGGAGGATACATGCAATTAATTGGGCTACTATGGAGAGGATAGAGATTAAATCTAGTGATATGATAATCCAAACAGACAAAGAGTCTAAAGTTAAGAAAGTGGAAATAGCAATACCTGCGTATGATGAAGAGAAAGACAAGCCTGTAGAACTTAATGGTAATTTTGATGAGGTTGTAGATAATGGTGTCGCAGATATTACAATAAAGAAAGATACAACTATTCAGAAATTTAAACCTGTATGTATGGGTTCAGGCTGTATAGCATCTGAGAGGGTCTCCAGGGTTATTATGGAAGAGGGTAGTAATATACAGGAGGCTGTAGTAAATGAACCTATGTTTTGGGAAGGAGAAGGGACTATAGATAATATGGATGTTCAAGCCGAGGGTGTTGTTGTAGATGTAGAGGTAACAGAATTTCCTAATGAGGAGTACCAGGCTAGTACAACAGATGTAGATCCTGCATTTGTAGGAACTCCAGAAAGAACGGGGATAAGTCCTGTGGGAGATTATGTTCTAAGGTTTAAAACAAATGATACAGGGACAGTATATTATATTCTTCAACCATATGGTCCCAGTGGTGTAGAGACACCAACAGTGGCACAGGTAATCGAGGGAACAGGGAATGCCATTTGTGGAGGCCCTAATGATTATAACTGTGCTCCTACTGTTGCTTCCTCTGGTTCAGTGGAAGTAACTAAGGCAAATACCTTTGTAGAAGCTTCTGGATATTATGGTGATTCTTTTGGTATGAGGCCAGAGGGGGATATGGAGGGAGCTACTTTTGATAGTTTCTTGTTTGCAGTATTTGTAAACGAGGATGGAGAGGAGAGTAGTGTTGTTAAGGTGGAGTTGTAGAAAGCCCCCTTAAACCAACAAATTTGGTATAATGTGCTATGGAAAAAATAGTGTCAGAGGTATCTCAGAGTGCGATATATGAATATAACGATTACATCCAATCTCAAAAAGAGGAGGGTTATGGTAAGCAATATAGCTTTGAAAAGCTTGGTATAGAAGATTGGTCCATAGTCCAAATGAATGCAGATGACATTCTTAGATTACAAACCTTTGTAGAATCTTCCCAAACAGTAGCCCCAGCATATATATTCTGGAAGGAGTGTGGTAAGCATGTAACCTTAGAGGGTGTTGCTAAGGAGGTTATAGATAGGGAAGAATATATTCCTGGAGACGCAAGGATATGGGTTTCAGATATCCTTAGTTCCAAATACAACAGAGAAGAAGTAGAAGAGAAGATAAAGAAGGGGGAGATAGATCCTCCTTTAATTTTCTTCCCAGTATACAAAGAAGAAGAATTAGATAAGGGGTTACTAAAGGTTGGTAATATTCTAGATGGTAATCATAGGTTACAGGAGATATCTAGGTATCTTTTAGAGTGTAGTGATGAGGAGAGGGATAATTTTAGGTTAACTTGTTTTGTTGGTAAGGTTGATGTTATGAAGTATGTGACTATTAATGCTCAGTATTTTGTTAAGCCTACTGCTAAGAAAATTTTAGTTTCTTTAGAGAGGTTTATGGGTAAGGATGTAGATGGGATAAATAAGAGATACTTTATGTCTTTTTTTGAAAGATGGTATTTATTATTACAGAGGATTGGGTATTATAAAGATGGGGAGAAATAAACCTACCTAACCAACTCTCTTAACTTTTCTGTATCCCAATTTAACCTAGTAATTGTTATTTGTAATACAAAAGCAAAACATATCCATAATAAATATCCCATCTGCATATATGTAACCCAAGGGTAATAGTCATACATACTAACCATTATCCATACTAAAGTTACTATCATTAAAAAAATATCTATACTAGCTAACAGATTACTCCTTAATTTCCACTGTATAGGAGAGAATAAAATATTAAACAAAATATTTAATACAAAAGGTAATAATACAATTACATCCATATCCCCCTCATAAACCCTAACAAAAACATAACCAAAAGATATGAATATAAAAATATATAATATTGACCATACTGGTCCAAACAACCAAGAAGGAGGAGACCACTTAGGCTTTTTAGTTTGTGAATACCATTCCCTAGATTCCATATACCCTTAGTATATTTCACTAACCAATATTAAACAATCCCAACCCTATCTATATATTCCTCTTTGTAATAACCAAAATATTCCTCAGGCATTAGTAACACCTTATCTATACCCAACTCTTTAACAAAATTTGGCTCATGACTTACTAACAATATAGTCCCCTTATACTCCTGCAATGCACCCAACAAAATCTCCTGAGATCCTGGATCCAGATATGTAGTAGGCTCATCCAAGAGAAGGACATTGTGTCCAACTGCAAAAAGCTTTGCTAATGCTAACCTAGTTTTCTCCCCTCCGGACAAAGTCCTTACTTTTTGGTTAACCATATCCCCAGTTAAAAGAAATCTCCCTAGAAACTTCCTCTTGTCCAAAGAACCCCAATCCAATTTACGAACATTCTCCCAAACAGTTTCAGAGTAATCCAAATCCTCATTCTCTTGAGAATAATAACCAACATCCGTATTAAATCCCCAAGCATATGACCCAGAACTAGCCTCTAACCTCCCAGCCAATATCTTTAGTAAAGTAGTCTTACCAACACCATTTCTTCCAATAATCGCAACCCTCTCATACCTCTCAACTTCAAAAGATACATCCTTAAGAACAGGAACATCCTCTACATACTCCTTGGAGATATGTTCTACTCCTAATACAAACTTATTACTCTGTTCTGGTATGGGAATAGAAACCCTCATCCTCTTTCCCTTCCTTGTCTTCATCTCTAACTCTTTTACATTCTCTTTTAACTCTCTCGCTTGTTCAAATCTCCTAGCTGCTCTCCTTTTCTCTTTAACACTCTTTCTCCCAGAGAGATTCTGTGCCAATTCAAACATCTTCTTAGCCTTCCTCTCCTCACTAATTAACTGCTTAAAAAGAAATTCATCTCTCTCTTCCTTAACCTTTAAAAACTGTTCGTAATTACCCCTGTAAACCTCTACATTCTGTTCCCTCTCATTAAGATACCAAATCTTTGTAATCCCCTTATTCATTAGCCTCAAGTCATGAGAAACAACAAGTACTGCCTTGGGGTAGGTTATGAGATAACTCATAAGCCATTCTGCAGAAGGTATATCTAGAAAGTTAGTAGGTTCATCCAGTATTAGTAGGTCTGATTCTTCTAAGAGTATCCTAATTAACTCTACTTTAATCTTTTGTCCTCCTGAGAGTTCAGAGAGTTTTGAATCACAATCCTTACCACCCATCTTTAGATTATTTAACAACTTCATAATCTCCCATTCTTCAGCATCTACTCCCTTCTGGATAATAATATATTCCCCAATAGTAAGGTTAGGATGCTTCGCTATCTCCATCTGGTTATGTGTCTCCTGAGCTATGTATGACATGGACCCTTTTACCTGTATATCTCCGTAGTCAGGTTCCTCTATCCCCGCTATTAGTTTTAGTAGGGTGGTCTTTCCAGCACCATTTACACCTACTAATCCTACTTTGTCTGTAGGACTTAATATTAGGTTAATATCTTTTAATATCTCTTTAGACCCTTTTTCAAGGGATACATTATTTACATTAAGCATAAGTGGAATTATATCAAGATTTTATACTCTCTACTGCCAAGTGTGCGCTGCTCCAACAAACCTGTAGATTAAATCCTCCTGTAGGACCAAAGAGATCTAAAATGTCTCCTGTAAAATACAGATTATTAACCAACTTAGATTGCATGGTATATGGATCTACCTCCTTAATATCTACACCTCCTGTATTAACAACAGCCCTGTTATAACCTTCACTCTCATACACAGTAAGTGGTATACCTTTTAGAATTCTTACTAACCTTTGCCTCTCTTCCTTCGTTACCTCACTAGCCTTTTTACTGCCATCTACTTTACTAAGAGATATTACAACAGGTATTAAAGCACTCGGCATTAAATCTCCCAGACTATTTCTTAAGAAGATACTACCACTATCTCTTAGTATCCCATTAACCCTAGTATCTAATTCGTTGAAGGGAACTTTAGGTTTTAAATCTATACTAACCCTAAAGCCTTCATCATACATGTCATAGGTATACTGAGAGAGATTAAGTATAGTAGGACCACTAATCCCCTCATGGGTAAAGAGTAGGCTCCCAAATTCTTTTTTAAACTTTTTATCTTTTTTAAAAACAGTTACATCAACAAACTTCAGGGTTAGGCCTGCTAATTCTTCAACAAAATCTTCCTTACATTTAAAACCAAGTAAAACAGGGTATACGGGGTTTATGTTGTGACCTAAAGATTGAGCAAAGTCATAACCATTTCCAGTAGAACCTGTAGAAGGGTAGGTTTTACCACCTGTGGCTAGTATGTAATTATCTGCAACATATTCCCCCTTGTCTGTAACAATCTTGGTTATTTTGTTCTTTTCACTCTTAATATCTGTAACGGTGGTTTCTAGTAGTATGTTCTCTTTTAATTGGTTAAAGAGAGTATTAACTACATCTAGGGCTTTGTCGCTTTTGGGAAATACCCTTTTACCTCTTTCGACCTTAAGGGGTATGTTTAAGTTTTTTTCAAAGAAATCATAGGTTTGTTGGACGCCAAATTCGTCAAAGGCATGGTAAAGAAACTTCCCATTGTGTGTATATTTCTTAACTAGCTCTTTGAGGTCGGTGGTGTAGTTGGTGAGGTTACCTCTCCCTTTGCCTGTGATTCCTAGCTTCATACCGACTCTAGGATTTTTTTCAATTATTAGAAACTTAAGTCCTTTTTCTTTTGCGATTATTCCTGAAAAAAGGCCACTAGCTCCTCCTCCAATTATTATTAAGTCGTATTTGGTCATGGTTAGTTATAGCATAAATTGGGGGTTTAGGGTTTGTAATAGGGAAGGATTCTAAATGAATTTGGTAAGGAGAGATTATACTGAGACTTAGATCTCTCCTTACCCCTTTCAAGGTTGATGATTAGTTGTTAAACAAAACTTACTTGTTCATATTAATATGAACGTCTGACACGTTACCGTCTTTGTCTGTGTTCCATGAAGCACGGCCAGAGCTGTTTTTCGTGGTTACGGACTCGGTAGTGTGTTTTGAACCATCTTCGTATTCACGTTCGTGCATATCTCTACGCACGCGGCCACCGGAAACTTCGGTGCCTTTAGAATCGTTACGCCAGTTTTTATCCTTTGGGGGCATTTCAAACTCCTTTTTCGAACTAGGTTCATCAACCTGTGAAAGAACAGTTAATTATACCGCTACAATAGGCTTTTTGCAAGTGTCTCTTGTTACGGGACCTTGTATTTGACTTAAAAATCGAGAAAAATCTAAAATAATGTTCTATAATATCTCATAACATTTACTCTTAAATATCCTTGTTAGAAAAAGAAATGGTAGAAAATGCAGAAATAAAAGACTTCTCTCCGTTTCCTCCAATACAGAAACTCTATGCAGAGTTAGAATATAGTAGGTACTCTAATCCAGAACTGGGAATATATTGTAATAGACCTGTTGAGAGAGATTCTAATAAGAAGTTGGCCATAATCCTAACTGGTTTTACATGTGCAGGTAAAGATACAGTATTAGATGGTATAGAATCCACAGGGCTTGTTTACCATGTAGTTACTGCTACCTCTCGAGCAAGGAGGGAATCTGAAGCGGAAGATAAATACCATTGGCTTACAGTAAGAGACAGGCAAGAGGGTGAGACAGAGGATGAGTACAAGGAGAGTATAAAGAAGGAACATGACTTAGTAGAGTGTGATATCCATTATGTTAAGGTTTATGGTCTACCTAGGAAATCTCTACTTGTAGAGGGGAAGGGTATACCTGTTATTAGGCCAGATATAAATGGGACACTTACATTGCATGAGGAGTTACCTAAGTATGGTTTCTTGCCAATCTCTATAGCTATCCTTCCAGATAATTGGGAGCAGATATATAAGATACTTCTAGAAGAGAGGGAGGGGACATTGGGAGAAAAGAATACTAGGATAATGGAGGATATTATGAGTATGCAAGATTATTTTGCAGTAAATTATTTCCTACATAACAGTAGGTTTAAGCAGAATGGTATGGAAGGGTTGGAGAGGTCTATAAGGGGTATGAAGTATATAATTGAGAAGTATTCCTCTTAGATAGAACAAGCCCAATTTTATTGATTAAAACTATCTAGTATAAACTTGATATAACTATATTCCTCTGTTGTTAGTGTTTCTACAGGTTGGTTGTCTCTGTTTATTATTAAAAACAGTCCATAATCTTGTTCTGTTCTTGTATCATTCTCAAAATCTTCATCTATTCTTGTCTGAGCCAAGTTAAATATTGCTTTATAAACACTATCCTCCTTATATAATCTACTCGTTGGTGTTGAATATTCAATATTATCTTGTTTGCTCCATTGAGAACCATCTTCTACCGGAAGGAATCTTAAAGATACTGTTAGATTGTCTCCTTTTAAGGTGTAATTTTCAAAGAAGTTCTCATCTACCTCTTTACTAGATGTCCATCCTTTTGGTAGGTAAAAAGATTTGTTTTCAGATTCTATGGTAAATAAGTCTCCTTGTTCTACATCTATAGTTTCTCTTGCTTCTGTACTTTGACCAGAGTTAGTTTCCAATTCTTCTGAATTTTTATTGAAAAATAAAAAATAACCTCCTGAGACTAATAGGAGGAGTAGTAAAATAGCGACTATTATAGTAGTTTTCTTCTTATCCATGAGAAAGAATATTTTTTATAACTTAAGGTATTATTAATATTCTTCCATTTGGGAATAAAAAGCAAGTTTTTCAGGGGGAGGAGAGGTTTAATTGAAATAACTCAAATGTGGCGTTAAATAGAGGTTTTGTGCCGAAGATGATATAATGTCCCATGGATAAAAGAGAAATAGCAATACTAAGTTATGAACATGATGCCTCTAGGGAGGTATATAAGTTAGATGTTTTAGGGGAAGATTTTGAAATTAATGTCCCTCCAGAGAATGTTCTTATGGCGATATGTGCACATCATGAAGCTCAGAAACTAATAGAAGAGGGTGTAGAGGCTTCAATTTTGACTGTTGGTGGTGCTGCAATATCAAATAAGAGAATAATTGAGAGGATGAACGAAATAACCAATTGTGAGGTCCCTGTTGAGGCGGATAATTCTTCAAATAGTGTAGCTTCTAATATTGAATCTTTGGTGAAATATGAAAATCCCTTCATTATCATTTGCCAAAAGTTTGCCAAATTAAGGACATATATTCATAGCAAGTATCATCTTGGGAAGGGAGAGTTTGAATTAAAGGATTGGGAAACATATTTAGATACTAATCAGTTGAGTGATTTTGAAAATAGTTTGGTAAGGGAATTGAATGAACTAAAACACATACCATTACAAAGAAAGCTTGTGGAAGGTGTTCTTACAGTATTAGCATATCTAGATCCTGAGGATGGATTTACCTCTTGTATTGCATTATTAAGGCAAAAATTTAGGGAGAAAAATCCCAAGGATAATATTTTTAAGAAGACAGGGCTTGGTTAGAGTCTTAGTACTATTTTAGTCTCTTAACCAATTTAGCGGGGGTTTTTATGAAATCCGTGAAGAGGACATTTCTACAACCTTCGTCAGTATCTTCTTCAAAGGCATAGATCGGTTTCTTACAAGCGACAGCATAACCTATCTCTAAAGTTGTACTATTCCCAATATAGCCACCTTCATTGTAGACATAAACAACGTCTGCTTTTTCTATCTTGTAGAAATGGTCATGGGTTAGTCCAAGAAGTACAAATTTCTTATATGCTTTAGACAAAGTTTTCCATTCTTTACCACCACTGTGTAGATATGGTTCGTATACAACAATACCTTTCTCTTTTAGTTTCTTGGCAAATTCTCTTAATTGTTTTTTAAATCTTCTAGAACCACAGAGGACTACGGATTTCATAGGGATTGTTGTTAAAATATTTAGATTATTTTAGCACACATTATTAAGGGATGAGTGCAAGGGAAGCAAGGGTTAGATACTTCTTTTTAATCTGGTCTTCTTTATCATAGATATGCGTCCATCTATTCCAGGAATCTGAAATTCTCTGTTTTTTTGCATTTCCTCTAGTCGCCCTGGCTTGTCGATGCCTTCATGGAATATTTGTCTTGCTGTGCCTCCTAAGGAATATACGTGATCACTTTCCTTGCGGCTCTTACAAACATATATCCTGTTTATAGGCATGTCCTCAATTTCTTCCAGTGTATGGACGTTTCCATTAATGTCAACAACTTGTTCTAGAACAAGATCTCCGTCTAAATTCTCCAGCCAGTATCCCTCAAAGATAATCTGTCCATCATTGGCAACTATTTCAATTGCTCCTTCTAAGCCATCTTTAGAAATAAAATGCCCATCAAGGCAGATATACTCCTCCTTGCGGATTCGACTGACGAGTTCACCCTCTTCATTGATGTCGACATATGGTTGTCTAGAGACTGTTGTCCCTCTAGCTTTAAAAGAGAGTCTGATTCCGTTCTTTATTCCTTCTATTGATCCCCTGTGATCAATGATTCCTTCTGGCCAGTATGTGCTTTTAAAGTCTTTATGGATGTCGGGAGTAGGGCAACCATAGACTGAATCCATTAGGGATTCTCTAACTTTCTTAAATCTTGGATATATATTGGGGCAAGGGTTATTCGATTCCACTAGTGTGTCTGAAATCTCTATTACTTCAACGTTGTCCATGTTAATACGTAAAAAATTATTGGGACAGTTGAAATTAGGTTAGAGGAATAATACCATTCCTTTATTGGTAGTTCAATATGTTGTATGGATTGTGAGGAATACTATCATAGGCAGTCACTAACGGCCCATAGTATTGTGGTTTTTTCTAGATTTTGCTAAAATACCGCTGTTTAAAGACATTTGTTTGCCATTTTATGGTAACAGTCTTAAAACTTGAATTGCACCTTAATAAATATTTTATTGGCAAGGATATTGCTTCTCTTCATAGGGAGTAATACCCTTGTCAATATAATCAAGAGTTTATTAGAGAGAAAGAGAGGTCGTAATGAGTTATATAATTGCTAATTTCTGGTTTGCATGGTTGTTTGGGATACTGAGTCTGGTTGCTCTAGGGATAGCAATAAGACTACTATTCAATGAATATGAGTCTAAGTTGTTTGCCCTAATACCTGCAGCATTCCTGATTCTTTTCATTTTCGGATGGCAGTATAGTGCGACACACAGAGTTGTTCCTGTGAACGAGCGATGGGTCATAGTCAACAAGTTAAAGGCTGAGATCCAAGGGCCCGTCAGAAGTTCTGGATTAACCACCAAACCTATGATCGGTTCCAGGATAATCAAGTTTCCAGGAGCTACGGAACAAGAGTTCTGCATCAGATATTACCCAGCCTTGAAAGAGGGTTATGAGATCTTTGCAGATATATGTGGTAACTATGATGCTTCCGTCATGGATTGGAAACAACTGTATCTCAAATATAATTTCACTACAGAGGAAGAGATGCTCAACTATTGGGCAAATCAGTCGAAGGAAGAAGTGAGTCTAGCCTTGCAAGGCGTTGATTACACAAAGATTACGACGGAGCGACCAGCAGTTAGCGCGGAGATTAGATCCAAACTGAGTGCATGGTTTGACCAGCTCGGAGTGACCGTTATAAACATCAAGCTGTCGAATTGGGATTTCACTTCTGAGGAAGTGAAGAAACAGGTCGATCAGGCAAGTGCAGCATCGATGCAGAAAACGATCGAGACTCAATTGTATGAAGCCGCAATATTGGCTCGAACACGTCAACTCTACGAGGTGGAAACCGCGAATCTTGTATTGAGTGATCGTGGTCTGGCTTTACAGAGCTTCTTCGAAGCTTTAGGGATTCAGGATGATAATGCAAAGGCGCAACTAGGGTCTCAGATGACTTGGTTTTCCTATGCGGAAAGTCCCCCTGAGGGTGTTCAGATTATCTTGAGTGTTGGCGGCGGAGGGAATATCCCAATTTCTATACCAATAGATCTTGGAGAAGATATTCTTCCAGAACCAACCCCACAAGAAAACGAATAAAATAAAAAAGACTCTTGATTAAAAGGTGCAATTACCCCACAAGGATGATTATCGTTTTACGATAGTTAATTAGGTGGGGTTTTTGCATTTTAAGGGATTGGGTTGCGAAGATTAAGGGGATTATAATTGGACATACACATCTGGGACTTTGAATGAGACAAAAGAGACAGTATAAAAAGGAGTGATTAAGAGTCTCTTTTCTGAAATAATATGTAATAGGCTCAATGAAAATAGAACCTAATTAGATATTTTTATCTATCCTATCTTAAACTTTTGATGTAGACTGGAAATTTCAGATAAGCTACTTGTTTTTAATATTTTGTAGAGACAAGTTTGATATCACCATTAGTTATTAAAATGTATGATGCATAACCATCCATTATCTTTCCCGTATTTGCGAAATCTTTTTCTAGATCTAATTCTGCATTATGAGTATCGCCTGTAATTAAAAAGAATTCTCTGTCGGTATAATAATTTTTTAAAATATTATTCTGTTTCTCTCCCCTAAGAAATTTTTTAGATAATTGAGGCATCAAAGTGTTAAAGGAGTTTTCTAAGAAGTAAAAAAATCTTAACAGGAATCTAAAATGTATAATTATTTTATTATTTACTTTGGGAAACAAAAATTGGTTCTTTTTAATTATATTATCGCCATGTTCAAATAAAAACTTTTTTTCTTTTATATATTCCTCATGAGAATCACAAAACTTAATTGAGAAATGGCCAGCTACTTTCTGAGTAATTGTTTTTTCGTGGTTTCCTCTGATATAAACTGTTTGTCTGGCTAGTAATAATGGGAAAAGTAATCTCCATTTAGACTTAATAAACTCTTGACCGCTAATAAGCCAGTCATCAATAAAGTCACCATTAATGATGACTCTATCACTATCATGGATTATTTGTTTTAAGAGTTGATACTTTTTTAAATCAAATTTTGATAAATGTGTATCCGAAAAGACAAGAATTTTCATTAAATATATTACTTATTTGAGTTAGATGTTTTATTCTCGGTTATAAATACATTTTGCTGCTCTTGAAACTAGTTTGCCCCAAATCTTCTATTTCTTTTTTCAAATTCTTTTATTGCTTTATCCAGTTCCTTCTCATCAAAATCTGGCCAATAACAACTTGGGAAATAAAGTTCACTATATACTGATGTCCAAGTAAGAAACCCAGAGAGCCTCTTCTCACCAGATGTTCTCACAATTAAATCAGGTTCTGGTTGTCCTTTAAACCAGATATATTTACTTATTAATTCCTCATTTATTTTTTCTGTTTCTATACCTTCCTCTACAATTTCTTTAACAGCTTCTACTATTTCAAGTCTTCCACCATAATTAAAACAGATATTTAATACAGCTTCTTTATTGTTTTTTGTTTCTCTTTCAATCTTCTCTATATTCTTTTTTATTTCTTTACTTAGTCTATCCCTACTACCGATAATATTAACTCTAAAACCAAGCTTATTAAGTTCTTCTAATTCCTCTCTAAATGCCTTATTCATTAAAGCCATAAGGTATTGAACTTCTTTCTTACTACGATTCCAATTCTCTGTAGAAAAAGCATAGACAGTGAGTATCCTAATATCTCTTTCAAGGCACCATTTGGATACATCTTTAATTCTGTCATAACCTGCTTTATGTCCCTCAAATGTTGGGAGTCCTTTTTCTTTTGCCCATCTTCGGTTTCCATCTAATATTATTGCAAGGTGTTTTAGGTTAGACATAGTTGTTTATTTTTAATCTTATTAAGATTTTCATTATACCAGAAGTATATACAATGCAAAGCCTTAAAAGGATCTGTAAAGATAGTGAACAGGTCTAATTGGAACAATTCAAATGTGGCGGGACATACACGTCTGGAACCTAAAATGAGATAAACAAGGCAGTATAAAAAGGGAAGTAAAAACTTGATATAATGTAAATATGAAAGAAGTAAAAGGTCAAATTAGTAAAGAGGAATTAAAAGAAATGGCATCTAAGATGTTTGGTAACCTAGTTAAAGCTGTAGTAGATGTTGAGAAAGAAGTTCTAGTTGTAGATGCAGAATTACATTCTGATCAGGAAGCATATTTGTTAGAGCAAGGGTCTAAGCAGGAAAATCTCTGGGGAATAAATATATATCCTGACTTAAATACAGAGGAGATGATAGAATTTGACTCTATGATTAATTTAAGACCTTCACAGGGTAATAACTCTAGAGAAGTGGAAAACGAAGAGATTCAGAGGAAGATTTTAGATATTGTTAATTCTAAAATAGAACATGAATAATATACAGCATAAAAAACAAGCAGAAGGAGAATGGCAGAAGAAGTCATTTTTAGAGCAGATGGCTAATATTGGTAGTGAAGTGTATAGAGCGATTAGTTGGAGGAATAAGGGTAATGAAGAGTATGCTCAAATGGCTTTTATTAGATCTTTGGAGTTATTTGATTTATCAAAAGATTCTAAATTAACATATCCTCAATACAAGGAATTACTTAGGATGAGAGAGATATGGGTAGATTTCTTTAAGTATGATAATGAATATAACTCTACACAGGAGGGTATAAATAAATACTTTATGTATACAACCATAGGTAGTAAGAACTTGGATATGTCCTAATTCCTTCCATTTCTATAACATACTCAAAACCGTATCCTTCGGAAACAAAAACTATCTTAACGTATAGAAGCTATTCTTAGTACTACCCTTTTTCTCTAAATAACCCTTTGAAACAAGCCCATCTAGTAGATTAAAAGCCTGTTGTCTAGATATATCAAGATCCTTTGCAACATCAGAAGAAGTAATCTCTTTGTACTTCTTTATTAAATCTAAAACATCCTTTTCTCTGTTTGTAGGTCTCATATCAAAAGATATATTCTTTAAACCTTCCTCTATCTTTGCTAATGCTGATTGTAAAGAATATTTAACACCATCTGTAAAATACTCCAACCATTCTGTCTTATCACCACTATCTGCGGAATGTAGTGTGTCAGAGTATTGAATTCTATCTATATCATAGTAATCATCAAGAATAAAATACTTATTTATCTTGTATCCCAATCTATCTAAAAGTAGTGTAGTAGTTAATCTACAAACTCTACCATTACCATCTACAAATGGATGAATATATACAAACTCATGATGATATATTCCAGCTTTTAGTATTGGCAATTCTTCTGAGGTATTTGTCCAATCTATTAATTCCTCAAGAAGTTCTTTTATTGCTTCTTTAGTATGTTTAGGTGGATCATGCTTGATAACAATATTTCCATCTTGGGAGGGATTTCCTACTACAACTTTACTATTTCTAATCTCTCCACCGATTTGACTCTCAATACCTTCCAAAAGTTGTTTGTGGATCTTTAGTATAGTATCTATATCTAAGGTGTCATATTCTTTCCCTATCTGTTTTAGGATATTAAAGTAGTTTTTTACTTCTTTCTCATCTCTATTTGCTGGTACTCTACCACCTAGTATTAAATTAGTCACTTCTTCTTGAGAGAGTGGGTTACCTTCTATACTGTTAGAAGAGAAAGAGGATTTAACAAGATTATGTTTTTCTAGATTAAGAAGTAATTTTTTAGGAACTACTTGTGATTCTAACTGACCGTAGAGTCTTTCAATTGAAGATATATTTTCTAAGAGTTTTTTACTTAGTTTGTACTTAGTATTTAACATAGTTTATTATATGGATTTGTCAAATAATTGTCAAGGTATTTGTCAATATAATTGACAACAACATTATGGAATTATCCACAAAAATATAGTAGGGTAAACGAGAATGTAACGGAGTCTTAAATTAACGCATACTCAGATTATTTTGCTATACCAACATTCCTACTTCGAACCAAGGGGGTATAAATTTGTGATGTTTTAGGGGTATTTCTATACACTAGGCCTTATTTTTGAAAGCTCGGTTTTTGAGGGTCGAAATAATTGAGATTTAACAACCTTTTTAAGGGGTAGTACACGGGTCTATAAGGAACCAGAGGATTGTGGCGGAATGGACGGGACTCGAACCCGCAGCCTTCGCAGTGACAGTGCGATGCTCTAACCAATTGAGCTACCACTCCTTACAAGCAGAAAGTATATCAAAATGTGTTTTAAATGACAATTCTAAAGATGTCTATTTACAGCCTCTGTATAACTATCCTTAGGCATAGCACCTATCAACCTCTCTACAACCTCACCATTCTTAAATACAAAAACAGCAGGTATACTCATAATCTGGTACTCCTGACCTAAAGCTCCCTCCTCATCAACATTTACCTTACCTACCTTAATCTTGTCCCCCATCTCCTTTTCAACCTCTTCTAAAACAGGTCCAACCATCTGACATGGTCCACACCAAGGTGCCCAGAAGTCAACTAAAGCAACTCCTTCGTAATCTGTAATCTGCTCTTTAAAGTCAGAGCTTGTTAAATGTAATACTGACATGGTATTTCTCCTCTTAAAACTTAAAAATCTTGGAATATGGGCATTTTGACCCATTCCTAGTATAATAGCTATTATACCATGAACATATTAGATACCAAAAAAGATAAAGATCTTGCAATTAAAAAAGCCGTTGAAGCACTAAAAAACGGTGGTTTAATTGTATACCCAACAGAAACCTGCTACGGACTAGGAGGAGATGCTACAAACCCAGGAGCACTAAAAAAGTTAATGCAATATAAAAAACTGAGAGGATCAAAACCAATCTCCATAGCAGTAGCAAACAGAAAAATGGCAGAAGAGTATGTAGATATAAATGAAATGGCAGACAACCTCTATGAAAATTACCTTCCAGGACCAATAACAGTAATATCTATGAGCAAAGGAAAACTAGTCCCACCAGTAGTATCCATGCAAAACTCTGTAGGAGTAAGATACCCAGACTACCTATTCACACTTGAAATGGTAGAACAATTTGGAAGACCAATAACAGCAACTTCTGCAAACGTCTCTTACAAATCTCCACCATACGACATACAGCAATTAATAAAAGATTTACCAAAGAAAAGCCTAGAGCTAATAGATCTCTTTTTAGATGCTGGAACGCTACCTAAAAACCAACCATCTACAGTTCTAGATACAACCCTCAACCAACTCTCTGTTTTAAGACAGGGGAGAATAGAATTTGAAGATGCACTTGTTAAAAATAAGAAAATAGAAGAAATTAAAACTAACACACCAGAAGAGACAATCTCCCTAGGAGAGAAATTTGCTAAAGAATACCTAACTGGTCCTCAACCAGTAGTAGTGGCCTTAAGCGGGGAGCTAGGGGCTGGTAAGACCCAATTTGCCAAGGGTGTAGGTAAAGCATTAGGAGTAGAGGAGGTAGTTAATTCTCCAACGTATACCATAATAAATGAATATAACTATACTGAGGGAAATAAAGACAGAGTCCTCGCACATATGGACACCTGGAAATTACAAGAGGAGGAATTAGAACACTCCGGTTTAATCCAGAACTTAGAAGAAGGAAATATTGTTTTAATAGAATGGGCAGATAAATTCTACCAGGAAATATCTGCACTCTGTGACAACATGAATATCCCCATTTACAAAGTAGTTATTAAATATCTATCTTTAGAAGAAAGGAATATAGAAATATATGGATAATAAACAGCCATTAGTATTGGCGTTTGATACAAGTTGTGATGATACCTCCGTAGCCGTTCTTAAGGGAAGAAAAGTTCTCTCTAGTGTTGTATCTTCCCAAGTAGATATTCATGCAGAGTGGGGTGGTGTAGTCCCAGATATTGCAAGAAGGGAGCATGAGAAGAATATTCCAATGGTTTATGATGAAGCTCTTAAAAAAGCAAAGGTTAGTATAGAAGATATAGACTACATAGTTGCTACATACGGTCCAGGTCTAGCTATAGATCTAGAAATAGGTCTAAACTTTGCAAAAGAGTTAGCTGTTAAATATTCCAAACCCTTTATTCCAGTTAACCATATGGAGGGACACCTTCTATCTGGGTTATTAGAAAATTCCAAGGGAACTGCTTTTACAGAAGATGTAGAGAAAGCTAAAGCTGATAAAGGGCTGGAAGAGCTCTTTCCAGCAATAGGGTTGCTAATATCTGGAAAGCATACTGAATTAATATATGTTAAGAAGGTTGGGGAGTATGTGAAATTAGGGCAAACCTTAGATGATGCTGTAGGTGAAGCCTTTGACAAAGTGGGTAGAATTCTAAATTTTGGTTATCCAGGAGGACCAACACTAACAGAATTTGCAAAGAAAGGTAAGAGTGGGGTAATAGAGTTCCCGATACCGATGAAGAATTCCAATGATTTGAATTTTAGTTACTCTGGTTTGAAAACAGCGGCACTTTACAAAACAAAAGAGCTAAGAGAAGAAGGAAAGAAAGATAAGGAGTGGGTTTATGATTTCTGTAGAGGGTTTATGGATGCGATTTTAGAATCTTTGGTTATTAAATTAGAATCTGCAATACAGGAGTATGGGGATGTAAGAAGTGTATTTGTTGGAGGAGGAGTTTTTAACAGTGAGGAGATTTTAAGAGAGATTGGTAGAGTAGTGAGGTCTTATGGTTTGAATTATATTTATCCCGCTAAGGAATATAGGGGAGATAATGCAGCTATGGTTGGTTTAGTAGGGTATTATAAAGCTCAATCAGGAGATTATATAGAAGAGAAAGCGGAGATTGAAAAGGTTGATAGGGTCCCTAGATTAACATTTTGAGTTTAACGAAACTTATAGTATAATTTGCTGTTCTTTAAATATGCGATGAAGACTCGTCTCAATAACAAGATCCTGAGAAGGGAGTCGTTTGAATATTCCTAGGATATTCAGATCTGGGTTCGATCCCCAGCCATCGCTCTTGGAGTGATTATGTGATTTATTGGTAGACCGTTGGCCCATGCCAATGTCCATACATGTCACTTCAGAGGGGGTGAGTTAGAAAAGGTGAACGAAAGTTTATATGTGTACTCTGTACAAAATCCTTCTTCTAACTCCCCCTTCAATACCCCAAAGAAAATTTTCAAAAGATCTCGAATTAAGGATATTTGTAAGTGTAAATTACCTCTGTAGCCTCTGTTCTATCTCTAACAGTCTATTATATTTAACTATTCTTTCTCCTCTACTTGGAGCTCCAAATTTACACAATTGAGCAGGTGTAGCTATTACTAAATCTGCTATAAAGTCATCATTAGTTTCCCCACTTCTGTGAGAGACAATTGCTTTTAGATTGTTCTCTACAGTTGTCCTAATTGCATCTAAAGTCTCGGAGACTGTTCCTATCTGGTTCAATTTGACTAAAACAGAGTTAATACTCTTGTTCTCTAATGCTTTCTTAATTCTTTTTGTATTTGTTGTTATTAAATCATCTCCTACAACCATTATTTTCTCTCCAAGTTTTTGGGTATACAAGCTCCATCCCTCCCAGTCATCTTCATAAAGGGGATCTTCTATAGACTTTATTGGGTATTTATTAACCCAGTTTTCTTGGAGTGCAATTAGCTCATCTCTACTTAGGATTTCATCTTCACGTTTTAGGTGGTAAACGTTTTTATCTTCATTGAAGAATTCTGAGGAAGCAAGATCTAGTGCTAGGGTAAAGTGTGTATTTATTTCAAAGCCTGCTTTCTTAATAGCCTCTAAGATTATTTCAAAGGCCTCCTCGTTACTCTTTAGTTCCTTGGGAGCGTAACCACCTTCTAGACCTAAGCCCACGGAGTACTGCTTGGAGTCTAATATTTCATGTATTGAGTGGAATACCTCAGTACTTGCTCTTAGAGCTTCTGCGAAGTTTTCAAATGTTTCCATGTTAGGTACTAGCATGTATTCTTGTATGTCTGTTGCCCAGTTCCCATGTTTAGCTCCTTCCATTACTAATATCTGTGGGGTAGGGAGTTTGAAGTTTTTATTGTCATATTGTTTGTCCCAGTAGGTCATTGCTAGGTATTCATACAATTCTAAGCCAAAAGCTTCTGTAACTGCTCTTGCGAAGGCCATAGAGCAAGACAATATTGTGTTTCCTCCGAGTTTTTCTTTAAATTCTGTTCCATCTGCCTCTATTAGCATTTGGTCAAATTCTTTTTGGCTTGTAAATTCTTTGTCTACTAGAAGGTCTTTTAATTTAGTATTAATTGTTTCTACTGCATTTAATACTCCCTTTCCATTGTATCTTTCAGGATCTTGGTCTCTCATCTCTACAACCTCGGTTTTACCTGTAGAAGTTCCTGATGGGACTTCTGCTTTCCCTATTTCTCCACTCCATACCTCTATTTCTGTAGAAATTGTTGGGTAACCATTAGAATCTAATATTTCTCTAGCACGTATGTTTTTGATTTTCATGATTGTTGATGTAATTTTATTTGGGTGTTTATACATTTTGCATCAAAGTATATATTTTTGCAATGCGAGATATCTGTTTTTATGATTGAGTTTGGCCCTTTTGTCTGATAAAATTGCCTTAGTGCCGGGGTGGTGGAATTGGCAGACACGCTACCTTGAGGTGGTAGTGAGATTTATACTCTCGTGCAGGTTCAACTCCTGTCCTCGGCATACTTAAGGGCGATTAGCTCAGCTGGTCAGAGCATCTCGTTTACACCGAGAGGGTCATAGGTTCGAATCCTATATCGCCCACCATTCCATCGAAATTTTTATGATATTATCTCTGTATGGATAAATCCATAAAAAATTCAATCTCCTGCTCCCATTCTAATCGTAAAGAACGAGGGGAAGTAGAGGAAAAGCTTGAAAGAGATTACAAAGGTCAATATGGGGAATATGTATACTACGCTGGACAGGTATTCGTCTTTCGAGATGGGGATATCGCTAATAAGACGCTACATGTCTCTGAACGAGCTCAGGACCATGATAATAGACCCTTTTTAAAATTTAGGGCAAGACCTGTCTATGTTGGAGACACACAAGAAAGTTTGGAAGAGGTAATTAGGGATTGGAGAGAAGAAGACGATTGGTACTTCACAGAATTTGGTAATATCCCAGGATTAGTAATGCCAAAAGAGACATATACTATATGTAAGGACCCTATGGGCACAGATAACCAGACTGTCTTGATATCAACCGAATGGATAGATAATATCCAAGGAGATATATTCAGAATAGAAACTGAGAAGTTACACGACTATCTATTAAGATATCCCAATTTTAGAAAAACATTAATTACTCTCATTGAGAAATTCGTAGAACTAGCAGGGGAGGACATTTATCCCGACTATCTAGGTCCTGACAACGTTGCGATTTACTTAGAGAAGGGTATCCCCAAGATAGCCTTAATAGACAGACATATTGTTTGGGTAGGGAAATATTGTAGTTCAAGTGTCAAAGAGAGATTAGACAGTGCTACAGCACGCTTTAAAAACTTCTTACAGAATCCCTTAGATATTGAAAATGTTAAGAACCTTGCGAATCAGGAATAACTGTTAGAAAGTTCTCAAATCATCTCCGAAAAGAGACCCCTGCAGAGTTCCAATGAGATATTAAAAGCAGTAAATCTTTAAGATTGATTCTTCTATTTTTCTAGGAGATCTATCTCTTTGTATATTCTAACTCTATACTCTTAACAATAGGACCCTCTGCACAAGCCTTGTCCTCATCTATGGTATAGCTAAAGCTATTTTCTCCAGTACTTTCAACGACTTCATAATCTGAAGCGTCAACCATATCAAGCTGAGTTCTAGACGTTAAAGTGTCAATAGCATCTTCATAGAAAATAAACTGTGATAACCAACCACCATAAAATTTATTTGTAGAAGTTCCTTCATGTAATTGCTCATAACCATACTCTATAGAATCAATACCGTAGCTATAAAGGTCTCCAGGTAAAGTTGTTTTTAGCACAGGCTGCAATTCTATCATCCCATATGCTGATCTCCTTTCCTCTCCTGTCTCCCTTATAGATGAGACATATTTATAATCCGGATAACCAGAATTAGGAATTTCGTAGTTTCTAGGGACATCTGCTGTAATTAAAAAGTTGTAAGCAATTACAGTCTCACAGTTCTCTGGGTTTATAGTTACACCCATTGTTCCAGTAATACCATCCCCAGATATGTCATAAACCTCTTGATTATATCTCTCGTAATATGGCTTGCATTGTGATGGTGACAGCTCTGCGGACTTAGAAGATCTGCTAGACTTTGGGTTAACAATCACAAATATTAATACACTAAGGAGAAAGATTCCGAGAAGGATGAACCACTTAGATACATTTACCAGAAAGGTAAATGTGAGAGTTTTGGAGACGAAGATAAGGAAGAAGAGTATATATAGTATCAATATTACAATACTGTAGATATTAATCCCCAGAAATATGAATGTTAGCAGTGTTAGAGCAATGAGAACAGATATCAGGGGTAAGTTTTTTTTAATGTCCATAAAGATTTTCAAATAATTTCAATTAAAGTTTGTTCCTATCCTACAAATGCACCTATTACCATTACTATCCCAACGAAGAAAAGTATTACAGGAAGTAACCACATAGTGAAAGCATTCTTTACTTTAACTTTTTCTGGAGTGTCTGGCATAAATACAATCTTTATTTTATTACCAATCTGGTATTTTCTCTTATTACTTATCCCAAAACTTGATTCTTTTGTATACTCTTGATCTTTGAACGTGTAACTAAATACGGGGTAGTACATATCTGTTTTTGTTGAATAGCCATCGGAATCGGTATTCTGTTGTCTCTTTTTCAAAACATCTACAATATCCGCTTCTAAGGTAACTCCTTTCTTCGAGAGATTAACATTTTGAATTAGGAGAATAGCTGCCCATGCGAGGAGGGCAATTGCGAGAATAAAGAGAAGGAGATTCATTTCTGAATAGAAATTATAATTTAGTTTCCTAGTATATAATAATATTAGAGAGATAGTAATCAAATTTTAGTAAAAAATATTTTGTTGTGGGGATATTGTCAATGAGGACGGAAGTAGGTAGAATGAAGTAGTTAAATACTATAAATTCTTTATACTATTAACATATGACAGTAGGGAAAATAGTGGTTACAGCTGTAGGGGGATTAATCCTTGCCCTAATTACAGGTTTAATAACCAGAAACATCATCGTTGCAATTCTCTTCCCAATATTATTAATAGGATTCCTTCTAATGTGGAGAAGAATTAAGGAAGAAACACCACCTAAGCCCCAGAAAGAAGATGACGGGAAGGTTATAGCCGTTAAGAAGCAAGTAGAAGTTAAGGTTAAAGAAGATCAGTCTGAGAACCAACCTCAGCCAACACCTCAAGTAGATAATTACCAGCAACCAATGCAGAACCAATCTCAGCCTCCAGTATCTACAAACTATCCTCCAAGACAGAGTCTCAGATAAGGACGATTAGCTCAGCTGGTTAGAGCACTACATTCACATTGTAGGGGTCGTTGGTTCGAATCCATCATCGTCCAATTCACCCAATCTCTTGTTTTACTTCTTCTCTGCTTTTTCTTTGTCTTTCCTAGCCTTACTTAGTAATTTTGTTATCTGGTAAGTAAGAATGAAGAGAATAATCGCAGTAATAAGGAATGTTATAAACTCATTTAAGAAATTACCATAACGAATTACCACAGCTCCTGCCTCTTGTGCAGCAGTAAGGGATTCATACTGCTCAGGGCCTAGTGCCAAATACAGATTGGTAAAATCTATGCCAGAAGTAATATAACTGATTGGAGGAGTAAGAATATCTGTCACTAGCGAGTTTATTACATCTTTAATTGCAGCACCAATAATAATACCAATAGCTGCTCCAAAAGTTGCCTCTTGAAATGCAAACTCTTTAAATTCTTTTTTAATATTCTCCCACTTTTTCTCTTTCTTCTTCCCCATTTCTAATCTTTCTTAACTTAAGTAATAAATAGATTGTTGTGGTTATTGCCATAAAACCATACACAACAGTTTGGTTTAACATCACCATATCTAAATTCTCATTCCTAAATACAAAAGAAGCAATCTGCATAACTGTTCCAATGAAAGGAATCAAAAAGTATTTGTAATCTTCTCTAGATATAAAGTAATTAGCAGACATATATACAGACGCAAAAGCAGTCATGGTAAGGCCAAAGCCTCCAATGTAAGGGGTTATCATGGAATATTGTTCCCCAACTGTTAGATTAACGATCAGATCTTTAAATAAGAAGAATATTATTGAGATAACAGAACCAATAGATATAGATAGAAGTAGAGATATTAGCAAACTCTTCTTCTGGCTACTCTCCTCAGACTCATTTGTTAATCTAGCAAACAACACAGAGGAGGTTAGAACAGAGGCAAAATAAACAAGTTTCCCAAGTATAGAGATTGCTGAAAACTCTGCCCTAAATTCGGGATTCACTAAAGGCATACTTAACATAAATGGCCCATTAAGAAAAAGGAAAGAGAGGGTTATTAATATTAACTCTTTGTAATTAATCTTAAGAGTATCTCTCTTTTCAATCCCATCCTCTTTCTTAAACTTAATAAGTGGAAGTATAAAGATAGTTGTGAGCATTGCTGGGACAGAATTGGCAAGAATTAGCAAGGGAACAGATCCCCCCATATTTATAGCAAAAGCACCCATTCCAAACTTTAAGATTGTTTCTAATAAAAGAATAAGGTTGACAGTTCCAATTCTCTCTTTTCCAAGAAGAAACCCTTTACCAATTGGGCTAGTGAATGCAAAGAATAATGTAATTGCTAGGTAGAGAACAATTTCGGTATCAATATTTGCTAAATCTGCAATACTTCCTCTAGCCAAGAAGAATAGGGTAGAGAATATTACCCCTAGGATTGAAAATATTCCCAATGAATACCATTTGTAATGATTAAGATTTCTACCTCTGTTTCTTGCAACTTCTTTTGTTACGACGGACTGTATGGCTGTTGCAGGTATCTGAACTAAATATACTAACCCCAAAGCTGCACTAAAAGTGCTGAAGATTTCTTGGTCAGTATACCTAGCTACAAAAATATTAAAAAGATAATTTAGTATCCCAATAATTCCCCCAAGTATTGTAGTGAGGAAGAGGTTTTTAATAAAGATGAGCTGGGTGTTAGATAGTTTCTTTTCCATGTTTCCTTTATAATATCATATATAACATTACAGATATTATCATTATGGTGGAAGTAATAGTAGCTTTAGTTGGAGGAATTTTACTCGGGATTGGACTTTTTTATTTCCTCAAGAAAGGTCAACAGACAAGTAGTGAAGATATCACGGATACAATTGAACAGAGGTTGGAGGACATTGTTCCCAAAGCCTTAATGGAGGCAAACGACTACCTTGTTAGAACCGCAAGGGAATCTTTAACTTCAGAAACTAAGCAATCCAGAATAGATATGGAAAACAAGAGGAAAGAGATAGAGAGGATGGTAAAGGGTATGGATGACTATCTAAAAGAGGCCGAAAAGGAGAGGATAGACTCATATGCAACATTAAAAAATTCGGTTGAGGAGAGTAGAAAGATAACAGAGCAATTATCTGTAAATACAGAGAATCTTAAGAAGGTTCTCTCAGATAACCAAGTTCGAGGTCAATTTGGAGAGAGAGTTGCAGAGGACCTTCTTAAGATGGCAGGTTTTGTAAGAGGTGTGGATTATGAATTTAATAAGCAACAGGAAGGTTCTAAAACCCGACCAGATTTTGCAGTATTCTTGCCAGATGGAACTAGAATAAATGTAGATTCTAAATTTCCTTATGCCAGTCTTCAAAAGATGTCAGACACGGATGACAAGGGTATGAAGGAGAAATATATGAAGGATTTTGAAAGGGACGTGAAAGAAAAGATTAAGCAGGTTACTTCAAGAGACTATATTAATCCTGAAGATAAGACGGTAGATTTTGTTGTTTTGTTTATTCCTAATGAAATGATCTTTTCATATATATATGACAAAATGCCAGATCTATCCCAAGAGGCGATGGAGAGTAAAGTTATATTGGCAGGGCCATTTAGTTTTACAGCAATTCTTAGAATGATAAGACAATCCTATGAGAACTTTAGGGTTCAAAAGAATATCTACAACATTATTGGCCATGTAAAGGCATTTGAAAAAGAGTTTGACAATTTCTCTGGAGAATTTTACAAGATTGGGGATAGGATATCTTCATTACAAAGACAGTATGACAATGTTAGTAGTACAAGATTTAATCAGTTAGTTAGAAAGATAGACAAGGTAAAAGAAGAGGGTGGGCAAGTCGAAGAAGGTGACCAGCCAAATCTTTTGGATGTTGTTAAAGAATAGTTATTATAAAACAAAAAAGCCTGAGAAAAATAAAAATGAGAAGTAGATATCTACTTACTCTAGATTTCATCAGGCTTAATTGCATCTATCTATCGGGTGAAAGTTTGTTTACTCTTCGAGTAGTTCGTACTCAATAATATTTCGAAACATTGACCAGAAAGGTCTCCGCCAACCGGCCACGCGCATAGTGTAGCGGTTTCCTGCTTCCAGATCTGCTGCGAAGTCTGCGGAATTATGTTTTCCAAAGAGTAAACTGTCTACGTTTGAGAAGACCTCTGGTTCATCCTCTCCATCTTCTAGGAAGACGAAGTAAAGGTAACCATCGTCAACGAAGGTCTTTTCCATGGTTCCGGTAATAACCTCGTCGCTTCCTTTGAGGGAAATGGTATATACGATGGCACCGACGATTATTGCCAAAAGGATAAAACTGATACAACCGATTCCAAGCTTTTCTTCTAAATCCATTAGATTTCTCTCCTTTCTGAGAGTGGAAATTGTGATAGAGCAATGTAGAATATTATATCAAAAAGGAGGTGGAAATACTATAGGACGAACAGTAGGCTGTAGATTTGGAGTGGTTGTAAATATTTTGAAATATATGTTAATTTATATCTAATGAATCCTAAAACATTTAAAACAATCATAGGTTCTAAACCAATCCTTCTTTCAGCACCTCATGTGTATGCACATAGAAGACCCAAGTTAAGCATGGCATACAAGATAGGAGAGCCCCTGACAGATACAATTGTAGAGGGAGTATGCAAGGAGACCAAATCTTTTGGGATTGTTCTAACAGATGAATCTGACATGGACTACAACTACCATAAAGAAAAGAGTAATCCTTACAAAAAAGAGATTAGAGATATTGTAGAGAAGGAAAACATTAAATACTTTGTAGATATCCACGGCCTTAAAGATGGTAACAACTACGACATAGCTATCTACTACCCAAGCAAATTCTTTAAATCT
>Ga0172382_10001372_pt1 | contig 43674 bp, 40 predicted proteins | sample Leawel138RmetaG_FD_122245 | JGI IMG/M metagenome (GOLD analysis project Ga0172382, IMG submission 122245) | Leachate microbial communities from a municipal landfill in Southern Ontario, Canada - Leachate well 138R metaG | ecosystem: Engineered > Solid waste > Landfill > Unclassified | place...
CTTACTGATCGACTTCGTCCGAAACAAGTGATCGACTTCCCGCGAAATGGGTGATCGACTTCCCGCGTTTTGAGTGATCGACATGCTGCGTTTTAGGTGATCGACATGCCGCGAAATCTCCACATGACCTTCGCGTATCCCCAGTCGACCTGAATCTCCTCGCCAGGCTTGAAGATAAGTGGCGTGGTGATTCCTTTCGTCTTACTCATCTCGGCTCTCAACTCCCGAACGAGACGCCGAACGGTCGATTGACCACCTCCGAACTTTAGTTCAGCTTTCAGTCGCTTGTAGATGCGTAGCGCCGAATGCCTCTGTTTACGCGGTGCTCCCTGGTCGGAGACGAGGATCTTCCTCACAAATTCCCGGATCTTCGGCGTTACAACCGGGGAAGGACGACCTTTCTCCAGCTTATATCGAGGCGGCTCACCATCCCACTCGTTCAGGACCTTCCGGATCGTCTTTCTGCAGTGCCCAAACTCCCGAGATAACTTCCTGATGCTCCATCCGGAATCGTTATGAAGACTTCTTATTTTACCGTAGTCGATCATGTTCAGCATTCCCCACCCTTCTGCACCTATCGCCAGCGATGAAAAGTGAAGAGGAACTAGACTTCAGGGTGGGTGCATTTTCGATGAGCACACGCTCCAAAGTGGGGGGATTTTAGGTTAGCACGGACAAGCGATGATGATTCGGAAATCAACCCCCTCATCCGCCAAAAAGCTTTCAACCGGCGATGGGGTAGATGACATCGGCTCTCAGGGCTTTCGCGGCGAAACCGAGAGCGGCGAGAATACCTTCTCTCGTGATATGAGGGTAAGCTTCAAGGAGATCTTCGATCGTTTCACCGGCCGACATCTTCTCAAGCACCATCTCTACCGTAATGCGCGTCCCCTTAATAACGGGCTTGCCCATCATGATGTCGGGGTCTGAAACGATTTCTGAAGACTGACTCATAAGGGGATCTTCTCCCGGACTTTGTTGCGTCCTCTGAGGAACTCGCTACTCACGAGAGGAAAAGCTACGTGAACTCGCCCGCTACCTGAGCGCCCCTCCCGCTTCGGTGGTCATCGTCGATGGTTCTCAGACGGCCGTCTACCCACCCAAAGAGGTTTAACTCAAAGCTTCAAAGCCGCGCCCGGCGCCTTTCTTACGGGCCCGCCGGTAAGCTTCCCAGGCGGCGACCAGGTCTACAAAGGGTAGCCCCACGGCTCCATACACTGTGATCTCTTCGGAAGTGGTCCGCCCCGGACGAGTACCGGCCAAGACCTCCCCCAGTTCGGCCTTCAACACCCGACCGGGTTCCCGCATTTCCGAGAGGGCCCCTACCAGGACCGCCAGGTCTCGATCGTCGCAAAAGAACGAGGACGACTCCAGTAACTCCTGGGAAAGCTCCTTCTTGCCCGGCCCGTCCGAGCCGAGGGTGGAGATATGAGTTCCGGGCTTGACCATCTCCGAGAAGAGGAAGGGGCGATTGCTCCAGGTCGAGCAGCAGATGATATCGGCCTGGCAGACCGCTTCGGTGAGTGAATCGCTCACTCTGACTTCGAGGCCTTCGTACTTCTTGAGGCGCTCGGCCATTCGCAAGCTCTTGCGGCGATTCAGGTCGAACAGCGTGACCCGTTCGATAGCCCTCATCTCCATCAAAAAGCGAAGTCCCAGCCAGGCCTGGTTTCCGTTGCCCACCAGAGCCACCGAATCGGCCTCCGGGCCCGCCAGCAGATCGGTGGCCAGCGCTCCGGTGAGGGCAGAACCCAGGCTCGTAATGTGAGAACTCTCCATGACCGCCAACAGACTGCCGCTCTTGGAGTCGTAGAGATGCAGAAGACCGGAGATCGAAGGGTTTCGCGCGGGTACTCGGCACTCGATCTTGAGGCAATAGGCGGGCACTCCCTCCATGCGGCCCAGACTGGAGGCCGTCAGCAGACCGGTGGCTGTGGCATACTCGCAGGCTGCTACCGAAACTTCCCGGCGTTCAGCGTGGATCTGGAAGGCTTCCGCCAATCCGGCAACCAGGGCGCGAGGGTCCAAATTCTTGATGACTTCAGAACGGGAAAGTAATAGAACGGGACTGCTCACGTCAGGCGCTTCGTCGCTTGAACCAGGATCCCACCTGGAAGAGACAGAATTGGCGTAAAGTGAAACCTGATAGCCGGCAACTCAGCGTATTGTGTGAACGATACCTGGAATTGATCTTTGCCGACAAATGGAACACTTTCTTGCTGCTGGCCCAGGCGCCAGTGATCGCAGGGCTGATCGTGATCATTTGGCGTGACTACGATCAAGTCACCCAATCACTTCTCTTCGTACTCGCCCTCTCGGCGATCTGGTTCGGCACTCTCAATGCCTGCCGGGAGATCGTGAAAGAGAAAGAGATCTTCGAGCGAGAATGGATGAAGGGGCTCAATCTCTCTGCCTATCTCTGGAGCAAACTCAGTGTCCTTTCGCTGCTGGGCCTGGCTCAGTGCCTGGCCCTGGTCTTTATCGTCGATCTCTACATCGATTTGGGAGACCCACCCCTGGGCCATCTGCTGGTCCTGTTTCCCGCCTCCCTTGCCGGTACCGGATTGGGGCTTCTCATTTCCGCCTCGGTCACGACAGTAGACCGCTCCCTGACTGCGGTTCCGCTGCTCTTGATCCCCCAGATCCTTTTCTCTGAACTCCTCATCTCCCACGAGCATTCCTCAGATTTCGTAAAATTTTTGGAGAAAACAGCCATCACCACCTGGACTTTCGAAGGCCTGGAGCAGCTCGAAAGTTCTGAGATCGATTGGTCGGTCGTGTTCTGGTCCCTGGCCGTACCTTCTTTAATGACCATTGGGTTTGTGCTGCTCGCCTACCCGGTCATTAGATACCGTTTACCAGGGAGTGCTAGAAAAGCGAAGAAAGCAAAAGCGTGAAGAAGGTCTTGCTCATATTCGTGATCCTGATCGGCGGGGCCATGGGGTTGCTCTACTTCAGCAACCCTAGTTCAAACTTCGGCTCTTCCCTACCGATCTCCACCGGAGACACCCGGATTCTGACCCAGCAGTCGATAAACTTTTTAGAAGATCTTCAGTTCAAGGATTTTGAGAAAGCCGCCACCTATCACTCCACCGAGGATCGAAAGAACGTGGACATCGCCAAAGAGATAGAACGAATCTTTCTGGTCAAACCGGAGTTTCTCGATATAATGCGATACGAGATCAAGAAAGTGGAAATCGATCGCAGTGGAGATCGGGCCAAGGTGAAGACTCACACCGTGATAAAACTTTTGAATACCGGCAAGGTTAGAGAGCCTGAGGTCATGCTGTACTGGCGCAAAGACCCTAAAGAAGGCTGGGTCATGAAACTGGAATCTTCTCTCTAGTGCCAGCTACCAAAACCTTGATCGGCCTCTACCCCATCCTTGAAAAACCTCACCCGTCTAATAAGCCTGTTGATGAACTACCCGGGACGAACCCTGGGTGGACTGCTTGCAATCGTGCTCTCAGACTGTGTGCAACTGGCCTTGCCCTGGGTTACCAAGTACGTGGTGGACAGGCTCGAGAACGGAACCATCGGCAAACAGGAGCTCTTGACCTGGGGAGCGGCGCTGCTGCTCATGACTGCCGTGGCCTACCTGGCCAAGCAGATCTGGCGGCACCTCATTCTAGGAGCGGCCCGCCGTATCGAGTTCTCCTTGCGAGAGAAGCTGCTGGAAAAAACCTTGAGTCTCACCATGCAAAAAGCCCGGGACACCGACAGCGGAAAGTTCATGGCTTTGGCCAGCAACGACATTCCGGCGGTGGGCCAGGCTCTGGCCTTCGGAGTGATCGCCTTCTTCGATTCGATCTTCATCACCGCCGTGGCATTTTTTCTGATGTATTCCCTGTCGCCGTTGCTCACCGCTTACTCGCTCGTACCGTTTCCCATCCTCACGGTGCTTATGCTGCTCAGCCTCAAGGTCATTTACCGCCGCTGGGACGCCGCCCAGCAGAGTCTGGAAAACCTGACCGAGAAGACCCGGGAAAGCTTGAGCGGTATCCGCACTTTACGAGCTTATGCCCAGGCCCAGGGCGACCTCGAGTCGTTTCACCAGAGGAGCCTGGACTACCGGGATAAAATCCTCCATTACGTCAAGGTGGACGCCACCTTCGGGCCTCTTATCCTACTCTTCGCGGGCTCTTCCACCGGCATTCTTCTCTACTTTGGAGGTGGTTTAGTCTTAGACGGCCAGATCACGGTAGGCACCCTGGCGGCTTTCGTGGGTTACCTGGGATTATTGACCTGGCCCATGATCGCAGCCGGTTGGATGCTGGTCCTCTTGCAACGCGGCTCGGCGTCCATCAACCGGTTGGACAAGATTCTGGATTCCGACACCGAAGCGGAGGACCGCCCGCCGCTGCCCACCCCCGACAAGCTTGAGATCACCGACCTCACCTTTGAATACGGCCCGGGAGAGCGAGGGCTCACGGGCTGGAATGTGAGTCTGAAGACCGGCCAAACCCTGGGTATCGTGGGACCGGTAGGCAGTGGGAAATCCACTATTCTGAAACTGCTACAACTCCTGGAAAATCCCCCACCGAATGCCATCTTTCTGGATGGCCACGACATCACTAAACATTCTCCATCTTCGGTACGCTCCGCCTACGCTTACGTGGGACAAGAGCCGTTCCTGTTCTCGGATACCATTCGAAACAACCTGTTGACCGCCCGTCCCGAGGCTGGCGAAGAGCAGCTCTTGCGGGCCATCGAACTGGCCTCCCTGAGCCAGGATATCAGCGAGTTTCCCCGGGGCCTGGACACCGTCTTGGGGGAGCGTGGGATCTCCCTTTCGGGGGGGCAAAAGCAGAGAACGGCACTGGCCCGAGCGCTTTTAAAAGACGCCCCCTTTCTTCTCCTGGACGACACCTTGAGCGCGGTCGACATGGTGACCGAGAGCCAGATCCTGAGTCACCTGCGAGAAGAGCGGCGTCATCGCCGGCAGGGTACCATCATCATCAGTCATCGCCTGAGTGCGGTGGCCGAGGCCGACGAAATCCTGGTGGTCGACAACGGGGCCATCGTGGACCGGGGCACCCACGACGAGTTGAGCACTCGCTCCGGAATCTATCGGGATCTCCTGGAACACCAGTCGGAAAGTGAGATGGAACCTCTTGTCTGAAGAACAAGATCAAAACCCCACCAGCCTTCTGCCTTCCATGCATGTGATCCGGCGTTTGCTCCCCATGGCCGAGCAGGCGATCAGCTATCTGCCGCTCTCCTTTCTTCTGCTCGGCGTCTTTGCCGTGGTCCAGATCATCCTGCCTCAAATCATGCGGTTGGCCATCGACGGTCCTCTGGGAGTGGCCGCGGTGGGTTCCAGGGAATGGCGCTGGCAGGAAGTCCAATCGCTCGGACTCTTGATCGTGGGCTTTTTGGTGGTGGGTTTCATGGCCAACTACCTCTCCACGTGGCTCCTGCAAAAGTTCGGCCAGGCTCTGGTTTTAAACCTGCGAAAAACCCTCTTTGGAAAGTTGCACCGACTGCCCGTGACCTACTTCGACAAGCACGCCGTGGGGCGCACGGTGAGTCGAGTGGTCAACGACAGCAACTCTCTCTCCGAACTCTTCACCCAGGTCCTGGCGGCCGGCCTCGGCGATCTCATGTTGGTGGTGGGCATCCTGGTGGTCTTGCTGGTGACGGATCCGGTGCTGTCCATCATTCTGGCTCTCTTCTGCCCCATTTTGATCTGGTTGGTGGTCTGGTTTCGCAACCGCTCAGCCCCCCTCTACAAAGAGCAACGCAGCCTGCTCGCCCGGATCAACGCCTACTTCTCGGAACTCCTCGACGGACTGCCCACCGTCAAGTGCTTTCAAGCCGAAGGTTTTCAGAAAGACCGGTTCCGAGAAATGAACACCGAGGCTCTCCACAACGAACTCGACCTGATAACCCTGGTTTCCCGTTTTCGTCCCGGGTTCGCGGTAGCCCGAATGGCAGGATCGGCCATCCTGCTGACCGCGGGCGGATGGTTCATCATCGAAGGCAGTTCTACCATCGGCACCCTGGTCTCCTCGCTCTTGTACATAAGGCTTCTCTTCTCGCCTCTGGAGCAGTTGGCCGAGCGCTACAACATCTTGATCCGAGCGGTGGTAGCCTCTGAACGGGTCCTGGCCATCCTGGATCTTGCCGACGAGCCGGTCCACCCGGGCCTACCCGCCCGGGGAGCCCCCATCATTTTCAAGAACGTGGAGTACTTCTATTCCGCCGACAAACCGGTGCTACGAGATATCAGCTTTGAGATCGGTGAGGGAGAGAGTGTAGCACTGGTGGGCCCGACCGGTTCAGGCAAATCCACCATCATCTCCTTGCTGCTCGGGTTCTATCGACTGGTTCCTGAACGGGGACACCGGGGTGAGATTCGAATCGGAGACGATGACTTCTCAACCCTTAATCTGGAGAAATGGAGGCAAAGCCTGGCCTTTGTTTCCCAGGATCTCTTCCTCTTTAAAGGGACCATCGCCCACAACGTGCGCCTTCACGAGCCATTTTCCGACCAGGTCGTAGCAGAAGCACTGGAACAAGCGGCCTGCGGAGACTTCGTCAGGGCTTTGCCAGAAGGGCCTCAGACCGTGGTGGGAGAGAAAGGCCACAGTCTCTCCACCGGACAGCGGCAACTCCTCTCTTTTGCCAGGGCCCTGGCCTTCGATCCCGGACTTCTGATCCTGGATGAGGCCACTGCCAATATCGATTCAGAAACCGAGGCCGAGGTGGAAAAGGCGCTCGAACTTTTGTTGCAGGGCCGACAGGCCATCATCGTGGCCCACCGCCTCTCCACGGTTCGCCGAGCTGATAAGATTTTGGTGCTGGAGGAGGGCCGCATCACGGAGTCCGGCTCCCACCAGGAACTCATGCAAAAAGACGGGCTGTACGCCCGTCTCGTCCGCCATTCAGAATCTTAAGATTTAGAGAAGCGCGTCGGCTGGTTCGTTTAGCCCTGCTCGCTTCAGCGTACTGGGGGAGTGGCAGCGCTCGAAAGCCGCCTCCACCGTGATCCGACCGTCGGCCACGAGTTGGATGAGGTGCTGATCCATGCTCTGCATCCCTTCCCGACTTCCCATGGTGATAAAGGACGGGATCTGGGAAGTCTTGGCTTCGCGAATGAGACCTGAGATACCCATGTTCACCGTCATGATCTCCTGCACCGCGACCCGACCCTGTCCATCGGAGGTCTTGAGGAGTTGCTGGGCGATGACGGCCCGGAGCGTACCGCTGAGCATGGAACGGATGCTATCCTGGGCATCGGCGGGGAAGACGTCGATGATCCGGTCAATGGTCTTGGACGCCGAGTTGGTGTGCAAGGTACCAAACACAAGGTGGCCAGTCTCGGCGGCACTGATCGCTTGAGAGATGGTCTCCAGGTCCCGCATCTCGCCCACCAGTACGATGTCCGGAGACTCCCGCAGGGCGGCCCGCAGGGCGTTGGCGAAGGTGTTGGCGTGAATGCCCACCTGGCGCTGCTGAATCATAGAATTTTTACTGGGGTGGGCAAACTCGATGGGATCCTCGATGGTGATGATATGGGCAGCGCGGTTTTCATTGATGTGATTGACCATGGCCGCCAGAGTGGTCGACTTACCGGACCCGGTTGGGCCGGTCACGATCACCAGTCCCTTGTCGAAGTCACAGATCTCGAAAAGCGATTCCGGCAGGTTCAGCTCTTCCAGAGTAGGGATCCGAGAAGGAATCACCCGGAGCACTGCTCCGTAGCCGTAGTGCTGGAGCAAAAAATTGGCCCGGAAACGTGCCAGATCCTTGACTTCATAGGCAAAGTCCACGCTACCGGTCTTGAAAAGCGTATTGAAATGGGGTTCGTCCAGAACCTCTTTCACCAACGACTCGGTCCGCTGATGAGTGAGTTCCTCTTCGTCCAAAAATACGACCTCACCGAGAATGCGGATAGCGGGTTTCGAACCTGTCTGAAGGTGCAGATCGGACCCCCCCTTATCCACCGTCATGGTAAGGTATCGATCGAGTTCCTCGGATCGTTTAATCACATTGCTGCTCCTTCAACAAGCTTGATCCGACTGGCAAAGGTGTTCTTATCGTGAGCCCGGTCGAGGGCATCCTTACCCGTGACTATTCCGGACTCCACCAGGTCGAACAACGACTCATCCATCATGCGCATCCCTTTGCGACTACTGGTCTGGATGACGGAGTTTACCTGGTGCATCTTATTTTCTCGAATCAGATTGGCCACCCCCTGGGTGCCCAACATGATCTCTACCGCCACCGAGCGGCCTCTTCCGTCCTTATTTCGAAGAAGCTGCTGCGAAATCACCCCCCTGAGGGAGTCGGCGAGCATGGTTCGGATCTGCGATTGCTGCCGGGGAGGGAAAGCGTTGACGATCCGGTTGATGGTCTGAGCGGCGCTGATGGTGTTCATGGTAGAGATCACCAGGTGCCCGGTTTCGGCCGCGGTCATAGAGAGACTGATGGTCTCCTCGTCCCGCAACTCCCCTACCAGAATGATGTCCGGGTCTTCCCGCAAAGCCGCCCGGAGAGCCGAAGCGTAGGAGTCGGTGTGCATGCCCACCTGGCGCTGAACCACCAGACTACTCTTAGGTCGATGCACAAACTCGATGGGGTCTTCCAGGGTAATGATGTTCTGGGGACGAGTGGAGTTGGCGTAGTCCGTGAGTGCTGCCAGGGTACTGGTCTTTCCGGCTCCGGTCGGTCCGGTCACCAGCACCAGACCCTGGTGCCATTCCATGAGTCCTTGCCCGATCTCCACCGGCAATTTCAGGTCTTCCAGGGTAGGAATCTCCCGGGGGATGGAGCGGAGAACCACACTGGGACCGGACTTCTGAAAGAACGCGTTTCCCCGGAAACGGCACTGCCCCAAATCTCCGAGGTTGATCTGAACCGCAAAATCCAGGTCCTTCTGCTTTTTGAGCGTCGAGATCTCCTGATCAGTCAAAAGATCTTTAAGGATATTCTGAACCTCGGCTACCGAGTACTTAGGCCTGTCCTTGAACACCTCTAGTCCGCCATGCTTTCGGAACCCGGGATGAAACCCCGCGGCCACCAATAGGTCGGACCCCCCCTCCTGAACCATCTCGGTCAGAATCGTCTTGATGTTCTGCTCCAACTAGAGCCTCCCGATGTGTGCTTACTTAGTCCGATCAAAACCGGCGGCCTATGCCCCCAACCCAGCGCCCAGGTGATGGCATCTGCTGTCGGAACCGTTTCTCTACCGGGAGATTCCCAGTGAAATGAGCATGGCCGAACCGAGTGGGTAGTGGTTCCTGAATTAAATTGCGATCCCTTTTTATCATCAGGAAGTAGTTTGAGTTCCAAAAAAAAGGGGAGTACTTGTATTCGGAGTATCTAATGCCACGTCAATTTTTGACGGTCCAGATTCCGTAAAGTATCCAAGGAGCCCCCCTTTGTCTCAAACAAATTCCCCTGAACTCCACGTGGGTTCAAACGTTTATACCATCGACGGTGAAAAGGTCGGTCGGTTGCGATTCATCATGGTAGACCCGGACACTGCTTCGGTTAGCCACCTGGTCCTCGAAAAGAGTAGCTTCCTAGAAAAAGATGTCATGGTTCCCACCGATCGAGTGGGCCAGGTGCTGCACCGCGGCATCTTTCTCACCGCCAATATCGGCGAACTTCTGGACATGGAAGAGTTTCCAGAGTCCGACTACGGCGGTCGCGACCGAGGCGACCGAGGCGACCGTGAAAGTGGCGGAAGTAGTAGCAGCAGCAATAGCAATAGTAACAGTAACCGGGGTCGGCGCGGCAAGCGCTATCGCCGCCATCGCGAATAGTTCCTAAGCTTTCAAAATCTTCTCCTGAGCTGCGATGACTCCGGCAAACACCGGTTCGGCGGAGTGATACTCCTCCACCGATTCGGCCGCGTCGCGATACTCAGTGACTTTGTCGATCATTCGGTCCGTCTGAACCAGACCGGCGACCGCTCCCAGCGTGCCCATCACGGCCACCCCTTTGAGCCCGGCCACCATCCCGGTGGTTCCCAGTATCAGTCCGCCCGCGGCAGCACCAACCACCATTTTTTGGGTGTTGGAAAGCTTGTTTTTCTCCAGGTAAGGATCCACCATCTTCTTGTTGATGACGTTGACCAGGTCGACCTGGGCGTTGCGCATGACCTGCCGGGTGGTGGTTCCTACGATCGCACCAACCGGGGCGGAGAGCGCTCCTGCGAGGGCACCGTTGATGATGCCCTCGGGGCCCTGGATCCCACCGGCCAGGGCACCGGCCACGGCACCTCCGGCCACCCCCAGCACCGCCTTACCGGTGGTGGTCTTGGCCCGCGCCGCAAAGCCACCGGCCGCCGCTGCGGCCAGCCCCATGGAGGGGTTTCCAATCATGGATCCAGCCGCCATACCAGCCAGCATTCCACCGTAAGCTCCATCTCGGGGAGCCGAGCGACGACTGCAAGAGACGGTGGAGACCGCCCCGGCCAAACCGCCCAGCAAGGCCGATCCTGCGATCATCATAGGGTTGAGATTGCCTCCGCCCAGAGTCGCCATTAGCAGGGCGGTGGTTCCGGCCCCTACTGAAGCTCCGGCCGCCGTACCGGCGATCACGGCGGTACCGGTGGATCCGGTCTTCTTACCGACTTCAAGCCCGATATAACCGCCCAACGAACCGGCCGCCAGACCGGACATTCGATTGCCCACAAAACCTTGAATTCCGCCGGAAAGGATCCCGCTACCTCCGGTGGTGGAAGCGAGGGTACCTGAAAGACCCGCCAGGCCTCCACTGATGGCCGACATGGCCAGGGTTACCGGGGTATGAACCGCACCCGTGGCGGCCGCCAATCCCATGCTAAGAGCAGCAGTGGTGACTGCCCCTACTCCAAAGCCGGTAGCAGCCCCCGCCGCCATGTTGGACTTTTTAGCCACCGCCGAACCTGCAAAGCTGCCCACCACGCCACCCATGGCGCCTCCTACGCCGTCGAGCAGATACCCCTGGATGCCCCCGGTGATGGCTGCCGGTCCGGGGGTGAGCTCTGGACTGTCGCCGGAAGTATCGATTCCTTTTTTGGGATCGATCCGGGGCTGAGTATAACGCTGGACTGTACTGACTATCTTCACTTCTCAACCATAAATCAGGGGGCTGAAATTTTCATGAATATTGTGTAAACCGAAGCCCAACCATTGCCTTCTCTCGAGGGATAGAGCGGCCTGGCTGTCGAACGATTGGCTATGAGTAACGTCTTTCTCGACAATTTCGAGACCAAGCGACAGATGCTGGAGCAGCGTGTGCTCGGAATGCCCGAGGCCAGGCAGATCCTGAGCCGTTTCGGGTCGTCCCCCGAGTCAGTAGGGCAACGTTACCTTCACGCCCTTCCAACCTGCCTGGCCCTACTCTCCATCATGGCTCAATCGCCGCGTACGGTCGACGCTTTTCAGGAGCGGGTCGAGCGGGCCGGGCAGACCCGAGTTCGCCATCAGGAGGCGGCCAAAGCCTTCACCTGCTTTGGGATCGCTTATCTCTATAAAGCCACCGTCAAGAATACAGGACAACCGGAGTTGGGAGTCTTGCTGAGCCGTATCTCTACCCTGGTTCTGCTGACACCCCGAGAGTTGGAAAGGATCGACCTGGTCACCAGGACCTTTTCCCACCGCGGCCCCGACGGACGGCGAGACCGCCTGGCTCCGGCCAGTCTCTTGCTGTGGTGGCTGAGCGGGGGCGAGTCACCGGCCCGGGCTTTCGAGGCGGACACTTTTCTGCAGCTGTTTGAAGGCTACCTGAATAAGAGCTTGGAGTACGCCCTCGAGCACCAGATCTGGATGGAATTCCCCTGGTAAAACCAAACTGCTCCATACAGCCCAGGTTGAATTCTCTTTTTATCGTGTGTCGAGACCCGGAGAAAAGCCGGGCCTTTTACGAAACGCTGGGTTTTCAGTTCAAACAACCGAAGAGCCGGTCATTTGTCATGCAGGCCGGAAACGGGGTTGAACTGCACCTTCACGAGCAACTGACCGAGGATGAAGAGTCGCTCTACGGGGTTGAACGGGGGCAGGGCTCCAGGGCGCTGGTTCAATCGTTTGAAGTCGGTTGTATCGATTCGTTGCTAGCGCGGATACCTCCCGACAATCTGCTTCGGGGCCCGTTGTCGTCTCCGTGGGGTACCCGACTCGTCATGGTCTCTGACCCCGACGGCCATCTGTTGGAGTTTAGCGAAAGGACGCAGCGGGCCTGAGTTTGCAAGAAACCGAAGGCGGCGATAGCTTGATGGCCATTAAGGCTCCCGCGATCAAGCAAAACTTCTCCTTTGCCGGTTGGAAACCAGGAGACGTGATCGCCAACGGTCTGGAGATCGTGGATTTGATCGGGCAAGGCGGTATGGGTGTGGTGTGGCGGGTGCACCACCGGGAGTGGAACCGAGAGCTTGCGGTCAAGATGCCCCTACCCGCTCTGGTCGGTTCTCCCACCGCTCGAGATCGATTTCTCCGAGAAGCCGAGACCTGGATCGATCTGGGGGTGCACCCTCATATCGTTCAGTGCTGGTTCGTTAAAGACATCTCCGGGCTTCCTTCGCTCTTTCTAGACTTCTTGACCGGAGGGTCCTTGAAGCAGTGGCTCACGGCCGGACACCTGAAGCCCGGTCAGTGGGCGCGTATTTTAGAGATCGCCATCCACGCTGCTGAAGGACTGGCTTACGCCCATTCCCGGGGGGTGGTTCATCGTGACGTCAAGCCCGCCAATCTCTTGATTCGTGGAGACGAGCGGGTCTGCGTGACCGACTTCGGGATCGTGAAGACAGCCAATGACAAGCCGGAGGAGCACGTTCCCTTTAGCATGGATCAGCTTCCCAAGGATGTGAGTCTCACCGGAACGGGGGCCTTTCTCGGAACACCCCAGTACGGTGCTCCCGAACAGTGGGGGGCGGCCGAAGGAGTCGACCAGGCAGCGGATATCTATGCTCTGGGTATTACCATCTACGAAATGTGCTGCGGTCGTCGCCCCTTCGATACCGACGAAGAACGAACCGCCCCCGAAGTCTTGATCGAACGACACCTGGACTCCAAGCCTCCCGATCCCCGGGAATTTTATCCCGAGGTGCCTCCCGAATTGGCGCATCTCACCCTCATGTGCCTGGAGAAGGACCGTACCCGCCGGCCCCACAACATGGAGCGACTGAAGGAAGCCCTGGCCGCCATCTACGAGCGCCTGGTAGGACGCCCGTATCGCAGCGTGGGGAATGTACCCAAAGAGCAACGGGCCGACATCCTGAACAACCGGGCGGTTTCCCTTTACTCTTTAGCCAAACCGCACGAGGCACGAGACGTCTGGCGCCGCGGCCTGCGCATCGAATCCGGCCACCCCGAATGTCTCTACAATCTCACCAAGCTGGAGTTGCGGGCCGGGAGGGTCGACGGCGACGAAGCTTTGCGTCGCTTGCGCCAGGCCAAAGCCGGCTTTGCCCTGGCACTGATGTGTATCGAAGAGGGCTATCCGGCCGAAGCGGCCGAGACCATCAACGCCCTGACCCCCGGAGAGTTGGGAGTTTCGGTGGGTCCGATCCAGAGAGCCCTGGGTGACGCCCAGATGTATTGCCAGCAGTTTTACGCGGCGGAAAAGGCTTACCGCTACGCCCTCAACGCCATGCCCGCCGACCCCTTGAGCGACGAACGCAAGCGCCTGGCCAACCTGGGGCGCCGGGGTCTGCACGGCAAGATCCTCTTTCCGTCAGCCGATTCGGTGTTTCACGTGGTGCTCAACGATCCCACCATGAAGGTCACCATCACCGACCAGAGCAACGGAGTGATCGGCGTGAGCCAGAGCGCGGTCACCTACTGGAACATCAACGACCAGGTGGTAGAGCAGCGAGTGACTCGTTCGGAGGGGGCAACTCCACCGGTCAAGCTCCACTGCGCGGGGAATCTCCTGCTGTGCGAGGATCAGTTCGCTTTTGAACTCCGACGCGTGCCCAATCTCTCACTCCTGGGGAGAAAGTCGGGCCAGGTCCTGGCGACCACCGATGACCTGCGCCGGATCGTAGTGGCCGAGCGAAAAGGAACCTTCATCTTCGACGTGGCAGCTTCCAGCCTCTTGCACCTCAAGATGCCCTCGGGGGCGACCGGACTGCGACTGGCTGAGTTCGATCTGAGTGAAGAGCTTCTCTGTCTGCTGTTGTCCGATGGACGCATCGCCCAACCGGGTGAGGATGGGCAGGTCAATCCGGAAAAATGGCCTAGCCAGGTGGCCCACCACGAGACCGCTACCGCCCTGGCTCTCAGCAAGAGGGGAACCCTCCTCTATATCGGTCACTCGGATGGACGCTTCCAGGCCCTCAATTTTAGCCGCCGCACGGTGGACTATGAACTCGATCTTGAGCAACCGGTGACCGGGATCTCCACCACCACCGCCTCTACCAATCTGCTGGTACACTTTCCCGGAGAGTTCGCCATCCTCACTTCTAACGGAGCGGTGATGATGCGCGCCAGGGGGGTTGCCAGGCTGCACAAAGCGCGGGCCGAGGTCATCGGCTACCACAAGAGCCGCCTCACCCTTTACTCGCTCAATCCTTTCAGAAGGCTGCGGGTGTGGAACGAGAGCCCGGACGAAATCCTCGGTCTGGCCTTGAGCACAGACGGCCGGCGAGCGGTCACCACCACCAGTGGCCGCTTCGATGTGTGGGAAGTGGACGAAGAGAACCGGGTTTACGAGAAGAGCTTTCTGTTGAGTCCGGGCAAGAGCTTCGCCGAGATCTCCAGCGCCTCCAAGCGCTTCGAGCAATCGTTTCAGGCCTCCATCGAGGCTCTCCACGAACAGAATTTCTCCGGTAGCTATCGCCATCTCCAGCGGGCGCGCTCGGTGGACGGATACGCCCAACGGCGGGAAGCCCTGGACATGAACTGGCAACTCCTGACCCTGTTACGAAGAGGCAGTCTGGAGTCGGTTTGGGAGCGGACCGCCATCGAGTCCAAATCAGCCGATCATCCTCGCCCCGGTCCCATTGAACTTCTGGGCGAAGGAGAGCGACTGATGACCGCTTTCGGTCGGACCTTTCAGCTCTATTCCGACGATGGAAACGATACTGTAAAAGCCTGGGCGCTGGAGGCCAAGGACCGGATCCTGATGATGACCCAGATCAAAGAAAATGCCATCGTGCTGGACGAAAAGGGCGTGGGCTGGGTGCTCGATCTGGAAGCCGGCCAGAAGATCGTCAGCATCAAACTCAACAAGGGACTCCTGACCAAAGCCTTCCTATCCAGAGACGGGATCGTTTACAAGACCGCCGAGGGAGGAGTCGGACTCTACGACCTAATGAAAGAGTCCCACTCAGCCACCTTCAGCAATCTCGCCGCCGATGAATTTCAGCTGATCGACTTTCAACCCCAGGCCCCCCTGATCATCGCCGGAACAGAGATCTTTAAACTTGATCTGAAGTCGCGAAACCCCAAACCGGTGCACCTCAAGTTAAAGGACTACAAGGTCACTTCCCCCATCACGTTCTCCAGCATCAGTGAGAAGGGCGATTTGATCTTCATCGGCTTTGAAGATGGCTCGGTGATCATCTGCGACCACAGGACCAATCCGCTTTTCTATCTTCAACACGCCGACGGCCCCATTACCGGATTTCGGTTCTTCGATCGGCTGTCGGTGGGGGTTGCCAGTACAGGTCACGGCAAGCTAGCCTTCTGGGATCTCCACACCGGAGATCTCATGGAAGAGTTCACTGCTCACCGGGGTTGGATCTTGTCCATGCGCACCAGTCGCAACGGCCGATTTGTTTTAACCTCGGGCACCGACAATCAGGTGCGGTTGTGGGAAACCTCTTACACCTGCACCGAGGAGGAAGGCGAGCCTGCTTTCGAATGGAAGGGCTCCAGTTTAGAGCCGGTCAAGACCTTCGGCCGGTTCTTCGGATTCGGTAAAAAGTAGCGTTTAAACACTCCTCGCCTCCCCTTTGTAAACATTTGCCCAGATTCTCGCTACCACAAGGGCGGCGAGCTTTCCACCAGAATTTCCCTCCCATGCCTCGTACAGACAAGCCCCCGGTCATCATCGGACACCGCGGTCACGCCCTGGCGCTGGAAAATACGCTGCAGTCGTTTCACGAGTCGGTGGACATGGGAGCCGCCATGCTGGAACTCGACGTACGCCTTTCCAAGGATGGTATCCCGGTGGTGTTTCACGACAACTCCTTAAACCGGATAACCGGTCGTAAATCGGGATCCATCTCCAGTCGAACCTCGGTTTTTCTCACCCAGATCGATCTGGGCTCGGGCCAGCGGATCAGCACCCTGGACAACGCCCTCAAAGAGCTGATCCCCAGAATCCCCGTCAACATTGAAATGAAGTTCAATCACCTCCACTACCGCCCCCTGGTCTTTGCGGTGATCGAGGTCATCCAGAAGAACAACGCTCAGGACAAAGTGTTGGTCAGTTCCTTTTTTCACCAGTCCCTGGAGATCCTGAACCGAAACGCCCCTCACATACCGACCGCTCCTCTCTTCGGAAGAGCCACCGGCCCGCCCCACGACGACGACCTCAAGCGCCTCAGTCGAAGCAGGAAAAACTGGATTAACGCGTTGCCGTTCGAGCATCCCGCGGCGGTCCTGGCCTGGGATACCATCGACGCGGCCATGGTCAAGCGCTTTAAGCAGCACAAGCTGAGTCTACTCACCTACACGGTCGACAATCCTGAGGACATGGAGCGCTTGTGGGCCCTGGGGGTCGACGGCATCATCACCAACCGCCCCGACCTGCTAGGAGCCGTGCTCTACAAAGGCTGAATGGAGTTGATCGGGGGAAGGTTGGCCCCCAGGCGGGTCCATCGACCCTCCCGATTGTCCAGCCCAAAAAGATCCCCTTTGTTGGTACCGGCGTAGCAACCGCCCCGGCCAAAAACCAGGCAGGTGATCAACCGGTCATCCAGCCGGGGTAAGCCAACGCTTGCCATCTGCCAGCTCTCTCCGCCATCGGTGCTCTGCAAGACCGCCGATAGTCCGTCCTCTCGACCGGAAACGGAGACCAATAAAAAGTTGGGATCCGAAGGAGCCGCCACCAGGGCGTGGACCGACTGGTAGGGCAGACCACTGTTTATCTCAACCCAGGTCCCACCCAGGTCGTCAGAGCGAAAGATTCCACTCCCGGTTCCCACCAGGAGTCTTCCTGCGACAGGCGGAGCGATCACCACCCGGACGTCGGGGTTCAGGCCGGTGTCCCGGGCGGACCAGGTTCTCCCGGCATCCCGGGAAGCCGCCAGGCCGCCTATTCTGATCCCCACCACGATCACCCCGTCGTGCAGGGGGTGGCAGACCACCGAACTGATACGGGCTCGATAGGGTGGTTGCCGAGCCGTCCACCGAGAGACGCTGGGCAAGCTCTCCAGGGGAGCCAGGCTTTGCCAGGTTTGGGCGTAGTCCACGCTCATGAAAATCGCCGGAGGAGAAGACCCGCAAAGCAACAACTGGGCGTGCTGAGGATGCCGCCCGAAGGCGGTTATATTCTGGCGGTTCAGCCCGTCCAGGCTGGCCTTCCACTCCAGCCCGTTGGGGGAGGTGTGGAGAAAAAAATCCTGGGTGCCTGCCACCAGTCGACCGTCGCCCACCTGAGCGATGCAGCCGCACTTGCGATTGAGCAGACCCTGAGCTGCAACCAGATATTCAGTGGCTTCTTCCCCGGGCCTCAAAACGAAGATGCCTCGTTCGGTGGCCAACCCCAATATCGCCCTATCCATCTATGTCTCCCATCGGCAAACGGTACTCCCCTACCCAGGTTAGAGTGTTTATGGGCGGCAAACCTGCTCGAACGATCTCCCAGTGCTCCCGGTCGCGGCTACCGAACAGAAAGCCCTCTCTGGTGCCGGCGAAGTACACTCCTCCACCCGATTCCAAGCAGGTGACCCTCAGACCTTCGTCGCTGGGAAGCTCGGCGCAGGCCACTTGCCAGTGCTCCCCACCGTCGTCCGACTTGAACAGGACCGAGGCGTCGTCCTCGGGGTTTCGCACCGCCAGCAAAAGCCGGTCAGGGCCGAGATTGTGAACACAGAGCGCTTCAGCTTCCTCATAGGGCAAGCCTCGATTGAGCCGGCGCCAACTCCGGCCCAGGTCGTCGGAGCGGTAGAAACCCAGAAAATTGGTGGCGTACAACCGGTCCGGGTGGTCGGGAGAGAGCCGGAGGTCGGTCAGGTGTTTGGACAGCCCTGCCTTCTGGTTGTGCCAGCTTCGACCACCGTCGCGGCTGATGAGCACCCCGCCCGACTGAATGCCGGCGATCAAGGAGTTGGAACGCCTGGCGTGCACCAGCAGGCGAATGATCCTGGGAGAGTGCGGTGGGTCCGGGTGGCTCCACTCGTTTTCAATGGCCAGACTGGTGGTCTCCCCCAGCGGCCTCCAGGGCTCCTCCACCCCGCCGCTCCGGAAGACCGCCGCTGGCTCGGTGCCTGCCAGGAGTGCGCCGTCGGGGTGAGCGGCGACGGAGTAGACATCGGGATAGTCAAGCCCGCTGTAGAGGGTTCGCCAGTTCACCCAATCCCGGCTATACTTCACGTTTCCCCCCTTGACCGAGGCGGCCACACCGCTCTCCCCCAGGATGGCCAGTCCGGTCACGTTCTGGCCGTACAAGCCATAGCCAACCATCTCCCACTCTCGCTGAGGCCCCCGAGGTCGAAAGAGAAAAGCGCCGCGTTCGGTTGCCGCGGCCAAATGGCGAAATTTCTCCAGCATAACCGATAGCTTCTGGCCCCGCTCTGCAGATCCTATAGCAGGGTTTGTCGGACCGCTCCAAAACCAACGCGCATGCGATTTCTAGGAGCTTGTACCGTTCTCTTGGCGCTGGCTCTGTCAGGCTGCCGCCTGCCCGGAGGCGACGAGGGCGAACAGGTCGTTGTTTATACCCCCTTTCCGGAAATCACCGCCAAAGAGCTGAAGAGGGCTTTCGAAGAAAAGACCGGGATCCGAGTGGTCATGGTGAAAGAGGGCACCACCAAGGTTCGAGGGCGGCTGCGAGCCGAGAAGGATAGACCCATCGCCGACGTGTGGTACGGAGGGGGCGGGATCATCCCGTTTATGGCCGCCGCCGAGGAAGACCTCCTGGAGACTTACCGCCCCAAGGGGTACGAAGACCTACCCGAGCAGCGGGGCAATCTGATCTTGCGGGACCCGGAGTATCGCTGGGTGGGGATGTGCGTGATCGCTCTGGGCTACGCCTACAACCCCCAGATCCTGCCGCCGGAAGAGGCGCCTAAGACCTGGGATGAGCTGATCGAACCTCGCTTCAAGAACCAGATCGAGATGTGGGATCCAGGGGTGAGTGGTACCGCCATGCTGTTTCTGGACAGCGTTCTGATGCGCTACAAGAATCGAGGCCAGAGCGAAGAGGAAGGCTGGAAGTACCTGCAGGGGTTCTGGCAAAACCTGAAGCGCTACACCGTGGAAGGCAAGCCCGCCTTCAACGTCGCTCGAGGCTCGGTGGCCATCGGCATTCACTTTGAGCACCAGGTGCTGGAGTTCGTGGAAGAACAGGCCGGAGGCTCGGTGGCCGCAGGCGGAACCGACAACATCCGCTGGGTTCTTCCCCCCGACAGTCCGGTCACGGTAGACCCTATCGCCCTGATCAAGAACGGACCAAACCCCGAGAACGGCAAGCGGTTCATCGACTTTATCATGTCCAGGGAAGGGCAGCAGATCGTAAACCGCTTCTTCTTCACCATCGATCCCGACTTTCCACCACCGGCCGGGGTGGGCGACTACGACCTGGAGAAGTTGACCGCCAACGCCCAGAAGCTCGACCCGGAGTGGATGGCCGAGAGCTACGATGAGATCCGCCGGCGCTGGCAAAACGAGATCGAACAGATTCCGAGGAGCGATTAATGGCTACAGAACAAACAAGTGCGCCGGTTTCCATCATAGTCCGGGACCTGGTCAAGGAGTTCGGCAGCACCCGCGCGGTAGACGGCATCAATTTCGAGATCGCACCGGGGGAGTTCTTCTCTTTGCTGGGCTCCAGCGGCTGCGGCAAAACCACCACTCTGCGCTGCATCGCCGGACTTGAGCTTCCCACCTCGGGTTCGATCTTCTTTTCCGAAGTCGACGTGGCGCAGGTCCAACCCCACCTCCGGGACTGCGGAATGGTCTTCCAGAACTACGCCCTCTTTCCCCATATGACCGTGGCCGACAACGTGGCTTACGGCTTGATGGCCCGGCGCTACCGCCAGGCCGGGCCGCTGGACAAGATCTCCTACCTCTTGAAGTCGGCCTTCTCCCTCATCCCCGAAAGCGACAAGCGACTGGTGGACGAGGTCCTGGAAACGGTGGAACTCACCGGTTACAACGAGCGAAAGCCCCAGCAACTCTCCGGGGGTCAGCAACAACGGGTGGCCCTGGCTCGTGCATTGGTCACCAAACCCAAGGTCTTGCTCTTCGACGAACCGCTGGGAGCGCTAGACGCCAAGCTTCGGGTCAAGATGCGAGAGGAGATCCGGCGGATCCAGAAGCGCGCGGGTATCACCACGGTCTACGTGACCCACGACCAGGAAGAAGCCCTGGCTGTTTCCGATCGCATCGCCGTAATGAACGGGGGCCGCATCGTGGGTCTGGGCTCCCCCACCGAAATCTACGGCAACCCAGGCAACGCCTTCATGGCAGACTTTTTGGGAATGAAGAACATCTTTCCGGTGCTTACCCGCACCCAGGATCAGTTCTCGTTGGCCCAGGATCTGAACCTCAAGGTGGTGGGAGTGGCCATCCCCGAGGGGGAGACCAGTCTGGTCCTGAGACCGGACTCCCTGCGATTCGCCGATCAGGAAAGCCCCAATCAGATCGAGGGCACCCTTATCCACCAGCTCTTTATGGGTACTTCCGTGGAGTATCTGGTGGAGACCGCTTTCGGGCAGCTTCGCCTGCTCCGCCCCCGCTTCGAGGAACGCCCCGAGGTGGAAGCCGGGCAGGCCGTCAAGCTGACCATCGCCCCGGAGGAAGTGTTGGTAGTAGCCAGGTGAGAGCTACTCGATGGGTCATCGGCCTGCCCCTGAGCGTTTTTCTCTTTCTTTTTCTAGCAGTACCGCTGACCGGTCTTCTGCTGGCTGCCTTTCTGGGCGAACCGACTCCCCTTTTGAAATGGCTGTTGCGGCTTGACCTGGCCTCGGCGCTCGAGACCATCCAGCAAAAAGCTACCCTGACCTACTTCCGGGAGTTCTTCGAAACCCCGCGCTATTATAAAGGCTTTTTCAACGCCGTGGGTCTGGCCCCGGTGGTCATGACGCTCCTCTTTCTGGTGGGATTCGTGGGAGAAAAGCTAGCTCCGGCGGGCCGAACCCAATGGCAGTTCTTGAGAGGACCGGGGCTGCTGATCTGCTTCGTCCTGGTTTGCCTGGCCGCCGCCGCACGCCCCTGGTGGGCGACCGATGGCGGTCTGTGGGCTCGAGTGCTCGACGGCAACGATGTCTCGGTGCGACTGCTCCAGGCCTGCGGCTACTGCCCCCTGGTCACCCTGGCGGCCAGTTTGCTGGGAGTGGGGGTGGCCTTTTGCCTTCACTCCACCAACATGCCCTACAAAAAACTCTTCTCACTGCTCGTGATCGTGCCCCTCTCCACTCCGCCGTTTCTGGGCGCCCTGGCTTTCAAAAACCTGTTGGGCGACTTCGGCATGATCACCCGCCTGCTGGACGCCCTGGGGCTGTCTCACCCTTTCGTGGGCCAGAGCGCCCTCTCGGCCGGGTTGGTCCAGTCGTTTCTCTTCTTTCCCTTCGTCACCCTGACCACCATCGCCGCCCTGGAACGCTTCGACAACAGTTTGCCCGAGGCGTCCAGGGTGCTGGGGGGCTCCCGGAACTATGGATTTTTTACGGTGACCCTGCCAACTTTGCTGCCGGGCATTCTGGCCGGTGCCTTCCTGGTTTTCGTGCGTTCCTTCGGAGACTTTGCTACCCTCAAACTGCTGCTACCGATCCAGTACTCCATGATCGTGGTGGAAGCGTATCGGGATCTCTCCGGCAACACCTACTGGGGCGGGGCCACCATGCTGAGCACCCTGATGATCGTCGTGATCCTGGTGCTGCTCACCCTGCAGAAGTACGTGGTGGAGGGAGGGTCCTTTCAAACCGTGACCGGACGCAGCGGTGCCCGGGCCCTGGCTCCCGGAGCCCAACGCAGCACCGGCGACAAACTGGCCTTCCTGTTCTGCGGCTCGGTCTTTTTGGTGCCTCTGAGCTTTCTGGCTTCCACCCTGCTGGTCTCGGTGGCCCGCAACTGGGGGGCCGAGATCGTGCCCACCCAGTTCACCTTCAACCGCTACGTTCATATCATCTCCTCATCCTTCACCCAGAACGACTCCCCCCTGGTCAACTCTTTCTCCCTCACCATTCCCGCCCTGATCGGTTGTGTGGTGATGGCCTTCAGCATCGCCTTTCTGATCTCCAGGGGCCAGGGCAAGACCGCCCAGGTGCTGGACTTCGTGACGGTGCTGCCGTTCGTGATCCCGGGGGTGGCCTTCGCGGTGGCTCTGATCGGGGTCTTCAACGACGAACCGTTTTCGCTCCACTTCACCGAACAACTGGTGATCCTGGCCTACATCGTGACCCGGGCTCCCTACGGGGTGAGGACCATCCTGGCTTCTTTTCAACAGATCGGCACCTCCATGGAGGAAGGCTCCCGGACCCTGGGCGCCGGGGAGTTATTGACTCTGGTGAGAGTCACCGTACCCCTGGTCTTGCCGGGGATCCTGGCCGGTTCGGTCATGATCTTCATCTCCGCCATGCAAGACGTGGCCATCACCCTCATGATCGCTCCCCCTGACTGGTATCCCACCTCGGTTCATGTGTTTCACGAGATCGAAGTGGGGCGCATTTACGAAGCCTCCGCTTACGGTATCGTCTTATTCTTGCTGATCCTGATCCCGTATAGCCTGGTCTTTTTCTCCAAGAGGTTGGGCATCAAAGCCGGAATGTAGTAAACTCGCAGCATGGGATTTGAACTCGGCCAAAAGCAATCTCGCCTGGAGTTCTTGATGACTCCGGGTCCGATCATCACCCTCATCGGTCTACTCATCCTGGCCGTCTCGATTTTTTTCTTCTCCTCGGCCGGGTCCGGGGAAAAGGACATGGTCGACGCCATGCTCGAGTCTCAGAGCAACAGCGGGCAAAGGCTCAAAGCCATGATCGGACTGGTGGCAGGCACCGTGGTGAGCATCGGTGGGGTGCTCTTATCTCTCTTGAAATTCAATCGTTAAACCCCAGGGAACACTGGTAGATTTATCGCATTCTCCCGGATGTCCACTTCACCCATGCTGGAATGTCCAGATCTGGTCGAGACCGCCGAGGCTCGCTTCTACAACGCCGACATTGCACCAACCCCTCTCTCCAAGCGAACCTGGGATAAGTGGAACATCGCCGCCCTGTGGGTAGGGATGGCCGTGTGTGTGCCCACCTACATGTTGGCCTCTTCCCTGGTCCAGGCCGGAATGGACTGGAAGCAAGCCACCGGCACGGTCTTTCTGGCCAACCTGCTGGTCCTGCTCCCCATGGTCCTCAACGCCCACGCGGGTACCAAATACGGTATCCCCTTCCCGGTCTACTGCCGGGCCGCCTTCGGGTTGGTGGGGGCCAACGTACCGGCTCTCATGCGAGGACTGGTGGCCTGTGGCTGGTTCGGCATTCAGACCTGGATCGGGGGGTCGGCCATCTTCACCATGCTGGCCTCCGAGTTCCCTTCCATCCACCAGGTCGCGCCGCTACCGTTGATCGGGGAAAATCCTTGGAAGTTTTTCTGCTTTCTGGTCTTCTGGGCGATCAACATGGCCATCGTCTGGCGAGGGATCGAATCAATTCAGTTCCTGGAAAAGCTAGCAGCCCCATTTTTGCTGGCTATCGGGTTTGCTCTTTTGGTCTGGGCCTACGTGACCGCCGACGGTTTCGGCCCCATGCTGAGCGAACCCTCAAAGCTACAAACCTGGGGAGAGTTCATGGCGGTTTTTGCTCCCGGGCTGACCGCCAACGTGAGCTTCTGGGCCACCCTCTCCTTAAACATTCCGGATTTTACTCGCTTCGCTAAATCTCAGAAGGATCAAATGTTGGGTCAGGCCATCGGTCTACCCCCCACCATGACCGCCTTCGCTTTCGTCGGTGTGGCCGTGACTTCGGCCACCGTGGTGATCTACCAGGAGCCGATCTGGGATCCCATCGTCTTGCTGGGTCGAATCGGGGAAGGAAACCCTCTCCTCGTTTTCTTTTCCATGCTCGCCTTTGCCATCGCCACCCTCACCACCAACTTAGCTGCCAACGTGGTCTCCCCGGCCAACGATTTTAGCCACCTGGCACCTCGCTACGTCTCTTTTCGCGTGGGGGGCATGATCACCGGGGTGCTGGGTATCTTTATCTGCCCCTGGTACCTCCTGGCCCGACCCGACGCCTACATCTTCACCTGGCTCAGCGGATACGGCTCGCTCCTCGGTTCCATCGGAGGGATCCTGCTGGTGGAGTACTGGATCATCCAAAAGGGAGACCTTTCCCTTCCCGACCTCTACGGAGTGGGCAAACGCTATCCCCTGTGGAGGCCGCTCGCCATCCTGGCCTTCTTCCTGGGAGCCGCCCCCTGCCTCCCCGGATTCATCAGCACCATCACCGGGGTCGCCACCCACCCGCTGTTTCATCAGATCTACAACTACAGCATCTTCTTCTCGGCCGGCACCGCCGCCCTGCTCCATTACATCTTTTCGTTCTTTCGGCGAAAGGAGTAGCCGCCCGTGCGCCGGTGTCCCCAGTGCGGCTTCTCGGAAAGCGAGTTGGCAGGCTCCATCTACCTGGGCTGTGCGGTTTGCTACAGCGTCTTCAGTGATCTCATCAGCCCCACCATCTGGAGCTATCAAGGCTCCACCGTGCACCACGGAGAAGCTCCCCCGGCCGCTCTTCCGAAGCCGGGGCGGGTGGAGGTCTACCGGGAAGCCATTGAAAAGGCGCGCCGGGAGGGTCGAGAGACGGACGTCATGATTCTCAGCGACCTTCTGAAACTGCTAGAGCCCGAGAGCGGCGAATGAAACCGCTTCACCCCTACTGGTTGCAGGATGAAAACGACCACGACGTGGTGCTCTCCACCCGCTTTCGGTTGGCCCGAAACTTTCCCGATCTCCCCTTTCCCGGTCGGGCCGGAACCGAGGCTCGAGTGGCCGAAAGGGTGAAAGCCGCAGTGGCCCAGGAGTTTCCCAAGTGGAGGATCGACGCCGCCGACACCCTGACCCCGCTGGCCCGGGAGCTGCTCTTCGAGATGCATCTCATCTCTAACCACCTCAAGGAGCAGCCTCGGGGCTCCTTGATCATCCTCAGCCCCGAGGCCCGAGCTATCTTGCTGGTCAACGAAGAGGACCATCTGCGCCTGCAACTCCTCCTGCCCGGTCTGGCCCTGACCCACCAGTGGCGGGACCTGCTGGAGATCGAGCAGCGCCTGGCGCGCTGGCTGAACTTCGCCTTCCACCCCCAGTACGGCTACCTCACCGCCTGCCTCTCCAACCTGGGTACGGGTTTACGGGCCTCGGCCATGCTGCATCTACCCGGCCTTTCCTGGATGGGCAACCTGATCCCCACTCTCAACACCTGGCCCGATCGCAGCATCGAGTTTCGCGGCCTCTTCGGAGAGGGCTCGAGTCTCGACACCAGCTTCATCCAGGTCTCCAACAAAACCACCCTGGGAGCGGACACGGAAAGCCTGGTCCGCAACGTCTTTAGCTCGGTGGAACACCTGGTGGGGCTGGAACGGCAAGCCCGAGAGCAGGTTTTCGCCCGCCATCCGCTAGCTCTGGAAGACGCCGTTCATCGTGCTTTCGGAGTCCTCCGTTCAGCCCGCTTGATGACCACCGGCGAGGCCACCGCCCATCTCAGCCTGCTTCGGCTGGGCAGTTGTCTGGGGGTGTTCCGAAACATTTCCCCCTCCAGAGTTTTAAGACTACTGGTGGGTATACGGCCGGCCCACTTGCAGGTACAATTAGACGAGGCCATGTCGGCAGGTCGCAGGGATGAGATTCGGGCCTGTCACTTGAGAGAGCAGATGGAATTGTTGGTGGAGAATTCAGATGATCGATGACGTTTTGCTGGAAGCCGAACGCCTCTTTCACTTGCACGATTACCAGTCCGCGGTTGCCTGCCTACGCTCGGCCGAGCCCTCCGAAGACAAAGAGTGGCAGTCGGAACGACGGCGCTTTTTGGCCTGGGCCCTGCTGGCCACCGGCGAGACCCGATTGGCCTACGAGCTTTTCTGGAGCTGCGCCCACCACGAAGGAGCCCGGGCCGGTATTCTCCTGCTCACGGTGCTGGCCGGTCAGGTGGAAACCGCCATCGGCAATTGGCAGCGGCATTGCGAAAAACTGTCTCAACCGCCCCTGGAACTCCCCGATGCGGCCTGGCACGCACCCACGGTGGTCAAGCCTGCTCTGCTGATCTTGCAGCGCTATCCCTTTGAAGAGCGAAGCCCACGCATGGGAGCCGCCCACGTCTATCAAGCCCTGCTGCATCAAACCCAGGGTGAAACCCCCGAGAGCTTCCGGGAACTCGGGAGAGTGACCGACTTTTATACGCCCGCCCATCTACTCCGGGATCGCTGGATGGACGGTCTCCTTTGCCTACCCCTGCCCAAGGATGGCCGTAAGTCCGGAGAAGCCGAAAGCCGCAAGCCCGCTTGCGATTCTGAGTTTGCTTCCAAGCACCCCCGAGAAGTGGTGGCTCGGGCCGCCCACATCCTGCTCTACCCGGATCTGGCAAATCTCCAGAAGCAGTGTGCCGAAGCGCTGCAGAGCAGTCGCTACTTAGACGCCCTGGAGATCCTCCGGCGCATCCTCTTTCTAGACCCCCAACACACCCAGGGCCTGGAAACCCGCTGGCGCCTCTACCTCAAGCTCGAAGATACGGAAGCCGCCAAGGACGATCTGTTTTACCTGATGGACCTCTACGAACGGGAGAAACAGATCATCGCCTGCCAAAACGTGGCCAATCAAGCGGTGGAACTCTTTCCCCAGGACGAGCGAGCGCTCTTGAAAATGTGCTTTCTGCAGGCCCGCCTGGGGGCGCCCAACCGCCTGGCCGCATACGGTCGCAAGCTTTTAGAGTTGTGCCGGGCCCAGGGCTTTCACGAGCGAGCCAACAGCTACCGTCGCTGGCTCTTGCGCCAGAATCTGACCCTGGATGACCGCTTCGAATTCGAAGTTTCCTGAAAATCCTGAGATTTGTGAACCAGATCACAGAAAGTCCGCTCACTCATTTCTACGATGTCGATGGGAGATAGCGTGTGGTAGTGTTGTAAAGTGAAAGTGAGAAACCCATGTCGGTGCAAGACAATAAATTGATCCGGTTGAGTTGTAACGAACTCCACAACCTCCTGAGCCGCAGTCCGGTCCTGGAGGGCCACGAAGCCGAAGCCTTCGCCCAGGCCCTGCGCGAAGTTCCACTCTATCAAAACGAAGCGCGTCTCCAGGTCGTTCACTCTCGGGCCCTGCTAAGCCGCATGGAAGTCACCTCCGATTTTGAAGAGGCGTTGTTGCTCTCTCACATCCAGGAATCCATGCCAAGCTTTTATCTGAGCCTGACCTTGCGGCAGCTCTTCGCCCGAGGTCTGGTCACCGCGACACTCCTCAACCCGAGCAACTCCGTGTTGCGAAGGGCCCTGGCCAGGGTGTATCAACTACCCAGCTTCCACAACTGCCCGGTGCTCCAGTCAGCGGCCGGTGATCTGCTCCTGGAAGCCGTACTGAATTCGCCCGACTCTGAAACGGCCGAGGGTTTTGTCAAGCAGTTTGCCAAGCTGCCCGGGGTCAGCTACTCACCCGAACTGAAGCGAACTTTTGAACGCGCCAAGCGCGAGGCCAAAAGGGCCGGTCGCGACCCCATCGTGAAGGTGGACCTGAACCAAAAGCTGGCCACCCCGGTTAAGATGATGGGCAAGCTTCTGGGCATGGGCGACTTCCGGATGAAAGTGGAATTGCGCGGTCTGGAGTACTACGACGAAGCCCGGGTCCGGGTGCCCGCTTTCAATGAAAAAACGGCGCGCCGGGTGGCAGAAGAGTTCATCCGAGATTTCTTAAAGGACCAGTCCGGTGAGGAAGAAGCCAAGAGCGCCAAGATCGTGGAGATGTATCCCCCCGGTTCGGCCTGGGAATCGGGTCGTCACCCCATCTTGAAAATCAAATAAGCCCTTTCAAGCTCTCTCGCGAAGGTGCGCATTTCTTGCGCACCTTTTTTCTTTCTGCGTAGTTCCTATTAACCAAGGGGGAAACGGGACTGAAAGACGAAAGGCGTACCCGTTAGGCAAGCAAAAGGTTTTCGTGAGTAAGTCATGAGGCCATAGAAAGGATAAAGCACAGCCCATGTGGGAACCATTTACCGAGCGCGCGCGTCGGTCCATCGTGCTGGCCCAGGAAGAAGCTCAACGTCTGGGCAACAACTATATCGGCACGGAGCACCTTCTCCTTGGTATCATCTCCGAGGGGGAAAGCGTAGCCGCGAAAGTCCTTGAAAATCTCGATGTCAATCTGCAAAAGGTTCGTTCCGAGGTGGAAGCGATCGTTGGGAAAGGCAGCCAAACCACCCAACAAGAGATGGTCTTCACCCCTCGCGCTAAGCGGGTCATCGAACTAGCCTTTGAGGAGGCACGAGCTCTGGCTCATAACTATATCGGAACCGAGCATCTGCTGCTGGGCCTGGTGAGAGAGGGTGAAGGCGTGGCCGCCCGGGTACTATCCAATCTGGGCGTGGACCCCTCCAAGATCCGCTCAGAAATCACCAAGCTCCTGGGTGTGGAAACCTCGGTCACTCCTCAAAAAGAACGCACCAAGACTCCCACCCTGGACTCCTACGGCCGCGACCTGACCGTCCTTGCCGAAGAGAAGAAGTTAGACCCGGTGATCGGTCGAGCCGTGGAGATCGAACGAGTGATCCAGATCCTCAGTCGGCGAACCAAGAACAACCCTGCCTTGATCGGTGAGCCCGGGGTCGGTAAGACGGCCATCGTGGAAGGATTGGCTCAGAAGATCATCTCCGGCGAGGTGCCCGATCTGCTCCGCGACAAACGGGTGATCGCCCTCGACCTGGCCGGCCTGGTGGCTGGAACCAAATATCGGGGTGAATTTGAAGAGCGCCTGAAACGAGTGATGGAAGAGATCCGATCCGCCGCCGGTGAGATCGTGCTCTTCGTGGATGAATTGCACACCATCGTGGGTGCCGGTGCCGCCGAAGGTGCCATCGACGCTTCCAACATTTTAAAGCCCGCCCTCTCCCGGGGCGAGTTGCAGTGCATCGGAGCGACCACCCTCGACGAGTATCGCAAATACATCGAGAAAGACTCCGCCCTGGAACGGCGGTTTCAGCCGATACAAGTCGGTGAACCTTCGCTGGAAGAGGCGATCGAGATTCTGAAAGGCCTGCGGGACCGCTACGAAGCGCACCACAAGGTTCAGATCACCGACAGTGCTCTGGAGGCGTCGGTGCGCCTGGCCGACCGCTACATCTCAGAGCGGTTTCTGCCGGACAAGGCCATCGACGTGATGGACGAAGCGGCCTCTCGAGTGCGTTTGCAGGCCACCCTGCCACCTCCTGAGTTGCGCGACGTGGAGACCGAATTGCGCAAGATCCGCAACGAGAAGGAAGCGGTGATCAAGGCTCAAGAGTACGAAAAAGCGGCTAAGCTTCGCGAGCGTGAAGAAGAGATCAAGAAAAAACAGGAGAGCCTCGAGAAGGAGTGGGTGGAGAAGAAGTCTTCCCAACGCAACGCGGGCACCAAGGTGACCGAAGAAGATATCGCCCACATCATCTCTACCTGGACCAAAATCCCGCTGGAGAAGCTGGCCGAACAAGAGCAGCAAAAGCTCTTGAACATGGAAAAGACCATCCAGTCGCGGGTGATCGGTCAGGAAGAGCCTATTCGGGTTTTGACCAAAGCCATTCGCCGGGCTCGCGCCGGCCTGAAAGACCCCAAACGACCTATCGGAAGTTTCCTCTTTTTGGGTCCCACCGGAGTTGGTAAAACGGAGCTTGCCAGAGCCCTGGCCGAGTTCTTGTTCGACGACGAGGACAACATGGTCCGCATCGATATGTCCGAGTACATGTCGAAGTTTGACGTGTCTCGTCTGGTCGGTGCCCCTCCTGGTTACGTGGGCTACGAAGAGGGTGGTCAGTTGACCGAATCGGTCCGCCGCAAGCCCTACTCCGTTATTCTCTTAGACGAGATCGAAAAGGCCCACCCCGACGTCTTTAACATGCTGTTGCAGGTTCTGGAGGACGGACGTCTGACCGACTCCCAGGGCCGGACCGTAGACTTCAAGAACGCGGTCTTGATCATGACCTCCAATATCGGACTGAGCCAGCTTTCCACCGGGAAAGACATCGGTTTCCGTCAGAGCAAGAACGACGATGTACCCAAAGAGAAGAAGTACGAGGCCATGAAGAAGAAGGTGCTGGAAGAAGTCAAAAAAGTCTTCAAGCCCGAATTCATCAACCGCTTGGATGAGACCATCGTCTTTCAATCTCTGGAGATGGAAGAGATGAAGCAGATCGTTCACCTGATGATCAACCGCACCATGCGCGAGGTCGAAGGTCAGGGCTACAAGATGATCACCTCAGACGAAGCCAAGGAAAAGATCGCCGAGGAAGGGTTCGACCCTCAGTACGGTGCTCGTCCCTTGCGTCGGGCGATCCAGAAGATGATCGAAGATCCTCTAGCCGAGGAGTTCATCCGCAACAATCCAGAGCCTGGCTCCACCATCAACATCGGTTGGGACAACTCCAAGGGAGAAAAGGGCGAACTCACCTTCGAGATCATTCCCCCCGAGAAGAGCGAGACCAAAAAGGAAAGCAAGAAGGAAGTCGCCCCCGTACCGGGCGGCGCCGAACCCAAGAAGAAGGAAGAGGAGAAGGCGGAGAAATCCGAATAACCCTTTTCCCCCCTTTCTACTAGCGGCAAGAAAAGATGGAGGTCAGCCCGGCCTCCGTCTTTTTTCGCCTTTATGCCTGAGCGCAATCAAGCGGGAAAAAGGAGGCCCGCTCCTACACGGAAAAACCGATAATTATGACCAACGAGTTTAACACAGACTACACCCCGGCTACGGAAGACTCCAAATACGAACAACCTTACCACTATCCGTTGCAGAAAGAGTTCGAGGAACCTGACTGGACGCGCATCCCGGGTTTCAAAAATGTCAGTCGGTGGGATTGGCGCGACGCCACCTGGCAGCGCAAGAATACTGTCAAGAACCTGCGCCAACTCAAAGACGTGCTGGGGCCCTTGCTGCCCGACGATCTGGCCGAGTCGATCCAAAAAGACATGCAGGAGCGGGCCACCATGAGCATGCTCCTGCCTCCGCAAATGATCAACACAATGAGCACCGATAACCTCTGGACCGATCCAGTGCGGATCTACATGTTGCCGGCCTTTGCCGATCGACGCACGGATTTCCCGAACCACCCCTACGCCTCCCGAGACTCTTTACACGAAGCCGAGATGTGGGCGGTCGAGGGCCTCACCCACCGTTACCCTACCAAGGTACTGGCTGAACTTCTCACCACCTGTCCCCAATACTGCGGTCACTGCACCCGAATGGATCTGGTGGGCAAGGACACTCCTCAGGTCAAAAAGCTCAAGTTCGAGATCAAACAGACCGATCGTCACGAGTTGATGATCGAGTACATTCAGCAGAACAAGACCATTCGTGACGTCGTCGTGTCCGGGGGTGATATCGCCAACCTGCCGCCTGAATCGCTGGAAGCTTTCATCACCCAGCTCATCAAGATCCCCAACGTCAAAGACATCCGCCTGGCTTCCAAAGGACTCATGGGTCTCCCCCAACACTTTCTCCAGGACAAGATGCTGAAAACCATGGAGCGTCTGGCCCTGATCGCCCGGCAAAACGACGTCGATCTGGCCCTCCATACCCACGTCAACCACGCCAATCAGTTGACCCCCCTGGTGGCCAAAGCGGCTTACGAACTACTGGCCATGGGTTTTCGAGATGTGCGTAACCAGGGCGTCCTGTTGCGGGGGGTCAATACCACCAGCAAGGATCTCCTGGACCTCTGCTTCACGCTGCTGGATAAAGCCCACATCATGCCGTACTACTTTTATATGTGCGATATGATCCCCAACTCCGAACACTGGAGACTGGCCGTGCACGAAGCCCAGAAACTCCAGCACGACATCATGGGCTACCTCCCCGGCTACGCCACCCCACGGCTTCTTTGCGACGTACCGTTCGTAGGCAAGCGCTGGGTGCATCAGGTGGCTGAGTACGACCTGGAGAAAGGCATCAGCTACTGGACCAAAAACTATCGAACCTCGATAGAGCTCAACGACCCATCGGCGCTAGACACCCGCTATCCCTACTACGATCCCATCTACACCCTACCGGAAAGCGGGCAGAAATGGTGGCAAGAAGAGGGCCTCAAGGAAGCCAAGGTGACGATGGTATCATGAAAGAGTTCGATCTTTCCCTGGAGCAGTTGAGAGAAATCGCCACCACCCTTCAGGAGCGAATCGCCGAGGGGCTGGCCGAAGACGACAAAGAGCTGAGATGCCTGGCTACTTATCTGGGCATCCCCACGGGAGAGCAGTCCGGTCGTGCCCTGGTGGTGGATACCGGTGGTACCAACATGCGAGCCGCCATGGTCACCCTCTCGCCCCGAGACGGCCGTATCGACTCCGGCCCCATTGCGGCCAGGGTTCGGGGTGGGCGAGACGGCGAACCGGTCCAGGGAATCGATTTTTTTAAGGAGCAGGCCGCGCTCACTCGAGACCTGAGTGTTCCGAAAGAGACCCTGCCCCTGGGCTACTGCTTCAGCTATCCGGCAACCAGTCTACCCGACGGCGATGCCGTCTTGCTGCGCTGGAACAAAGGGATCTCCATCGACGGGGTGGTCGGGAAACCGGTAGGAAAGCCGTTGATCGAGGCTCTGGCCACAGAGGGGGTGTCCACCGGAAGCCTGAGCGTCTTAAACGACACCGTGGCCTCTTTGTTGGGGGGCGCCCACCTGTACGCCGAGCCGCGTTTCGGGAACAACTACATCGGCCTGATCCTGGGAACCGGCATCAACATGGCGGGCGTCTTCACCCCCCAACAGTTGACCAAGGTCAAGACCGAGCAACCCATGGTGGTAAACCTGGAATCAGGCAACTATCACCCTCCCTATCTCACCGAGTTCGATGAAGCGGTAGACCGGGAGAGTGTCTCACCCGGGACCCAGCGTCTGGAAAAAGCGACCTCCGGCCACTATCTGCCGTACCTCTTCAATCAGCTCAGACCTGGGGTTCTCGATCCCGCCGTGGGCACCGGCGCTCTGGTGCAGATGCGGGACAACAACGAAGAGCACGCCGAAGTGGCAGCCGCCATCTTGCACCGCTCGGCTCGTCTGGCTGCCGCCGGGATCGCAGCCCTGGCGAGCTTCTATCCCGCCGACAAGGACACCGCGGTGCTGGGAGAAGGTAGCCTGATTTGGGGAGACCCCAGGTACGCCGCCACCATGGCAGCGACCCTCAAGGAGTTGGTACCCGAATGCACCATCGAACTGGTGCGGCAGCGGGAAAACGTGAATCTGCTGGGAGCAGCCTGCGCGGCTCTCAGCCGGCAGGAGCACCTGGTCACGAGTTAGCTTGAGTCTCTAGAGTTCCTAGCCTCTTCATAAGTCCTCGGGACACGGTTTTTGGAGCGCTTCTTGTGACGACTCTGGGCATACTGCTTCTCGCTATCCGGTCTCCCGGGCATCGGTTCCGGCCCCTCTTGCGAGCAAGCCATCACGATCTGAAACCGCTCCAGTTCAAACCCCAGGCGCAGAGCTTGTAAGTAAGTACGATCGTTGTGGGCGCTGACTTCGCCGATCATATATTGCAGGCCGGCTTGGGCCGTGCGCCTGGCCGCCTCTTGCACCAGCAGCCTGACCGCCGGAGTGCCCCAATGCCTCGGGTGAACCGCCAGATCATAGATCAAACTCTGGCGTTCGCCGGTGGAGTCCTCAATGTCGTAGAGGTCCAGGATCAGATACCCCATGGGCTTGTCGCTCTCTTTATCAAAAGCGACTAGAACGACGGTCTCCTCATCCGGCTGGATCGACGAAATGCTCTCTCGAACTCGAGCCTTGATAGCGGCATTGGAGATGCTGCGCCCGTACGGCACCCCGTGCAGGGCGGACTCCACCGCCAGACGCCGGACGTAGCGCATATCCTTATCGCCGGCGTCGCGCACCCCGATCATATCTTGCTGGCATCCAATATCGTCTTGATGGCGTAGCGCCCGGTCACGTCGACTTCCTTAAGCTCTCTTCTCACCGAGCCGGCCAGGGCTTGCTGCCCCAGTTGGTCGTAGAGTCTGGCTGCGCTCAACATCATGGGCAGCGAAGAAACCCGGCCCTGGGCCAACCGCAAGGCTTTTCGCATGGCCTTGGCCGCTTTCTTCAGCTCTCCACTCTGGGTCAAGCAGTTCGCTCGCACGAACTGCAGTTCGGAGGAATCGAGTTCGACGGTGAGGGCCTCCTCGACCAGCTTCAGTGCCGCTCTGGGTTCGCCCAGGTCAAGACAAGCGTTGGCCTTGAGCAGCAGCACCCGGCTTCGCTCCAGGGGGGTGAGTTGGTGCCGTTCGAGCAACTCGGTCAAGCTGCGCCGGGCCTGCACGACATCGCCTTCCCCCAAGCTCAAGTAGGTCTTCAGATAGAGGGCCTCGGCGGTCTCCTCTTCCAGGTCTTCCATCATCTCAAGCCCCGCCCGGTGCTCCTTCTTGACCAGTTTACGAGCCAGCTCGTTTTGAAAACGAGGCGTGTACTCCGGATCAGCGGCGGCCGCTTCTTCCACCCGATTCAGGCGCAACAACACGGCCGGTTTGAGCCACTCCGGCGCTTGCTCGAGAAAACTCTCCCAGGCGGCCGGATCAGCTTGCTGGTCGAGGGCTATCAAGCGCTCCGTCTCGGCCTTCCAGGCTTCAGGATCCCCTCCGAAGACATCCAGCGCCACCTTGCCCAGGTATCTCTCCTGCAGCGGCGTGTAGCCCCCATCGACCGAATACGCCACGGTAAGAACCTCGATATTTAACGGACCCAGCAGGTCGTGGAGTTGGTGGGGCGTCTGCCAGATGCGATCGTCGGTATTGCGGATGAAGTAATCCACATCAATATCCAAAGCCACCCGGGCGTCCTCCGGGATGGGGGGTAGATTTTCCGCAGTGCAAACCACGAACCGACACCCTTCCAGGGTCCCCACCACGGCGCCCCCCTCGCCCCGTAGCCCGCCGTATTCCTCCAACTGCAGGTCCAGCCAGTTCTGAGTCTCCTGCCGGACCCCATCCACGAACGACTCTCCCCCGATGATGTGAGCCGGCAAGACCCAGATCAATTCGGACACGGTTCCGTCTTTGAGGGCGGGATAGAGATAGTTGCCGCAGTGGAAGCCGCCCCAGGGCAGTCGGGGGTTGCCCCGATAGCTCTCCAACTCTTCGCGGGACCGAGCCCGGGCGATCCCCTGCAGGCTCTCTTCATTGAACCCGGTGCTCATCACATCCAGGTGGGCGTCTACGTGAATACAGGTGAGGTCGCTCAGCCCGGCTTCACGCCAGGTGCAAAAAGCCTCGTAATGATCATCGAAAATGGCTGAAATCATGACAGGCATCTTCTCAGGCGGACCCGATTGAGCCTTTCTGCAGATTCTCATCCAGATATTCCATGAAGGCTCTCACCGCAGGCGAAAGGTGCTTGGAGCTGGGATAGACAGCCCACAACCCGCCCCCCGACGAGGCATAATCAGCAAGGAGCAACTCCAGTCCGGCCAGGTCGCAGTCTGTGCCCGCTACCGGCAGTCGGGCGATCCCCATCCCCGCCCGTGCCGCCTGCAAGAGAGTCTGGACGCTGGTGCTGGCCAGGGGGCCGGACACCATCACCTCGACCGTTGCTCGGGGAGTCTCAAAGCTCCAGGTTTCGGGCGATTTTAGTCCCAAGATCAGACACTGGTGGGACTTCAGATCCGAGGGCGTCTGGGGGCGCCCGGTCTGCTCCAGGTAAGAGGGGGACGCCACCACCAGGTAGTTGGAGTCTAGAACCTTGTGGCCGGTCAGGGATGGGTCCGGGGGGCGCCCCCCCCGGATGGCGAGATCGAACCCCTCCCCCACCAGATCCACCATGCGGTCCGTCACCTCGAGGACCAGGCGGACCTCCGGATAGAGGCGCAAGAAACCGATAAAAAGGCCTTCTCCGGTCTCCACAAAACTCATCGGTACAGTGACCTTCAAAGGGCCTTTCGGGGTCTCGGCAAGCCCACTGACGGCGGCTTCCGCCTCCTCCAACTCAGCCATCAAGCGAGAAGTGCGCTCAAAGTAGATCCGCCCTGCCTCGGTCAGGGTGAGAGAGCGAGTGGTCCGGTGGAGCAGTCTCACCCCCAACCTCTCTTCCAGCCGAGACACCTTCCTACTCACGCTGGACTTGGGCAGAAAAAGTGCGTCACCAGCGGCGGTAAAACTTCCGCACTCAACGACCTTGACAAAAATCTGAATATCATTGAGATCTACTTCTGTTGCCGTCACGGCAACATTGTGTCACAAAACCTCTATCTAGTCAAACCACAGCAACTCCTATAAACTATAGATAAGGAGGTCAACCTTATGTCTCAAATTCACATCGTTGCCCTGGCGGGCAGCACCCGTAAAGATTCTTACAACAAAACCTTGATCCGCGTGGCTGCACAGTTGGCCGAAGAAAGCGGTGCCCGAGTGACTCTACTGGATCTCACCAATTTTCCCATGCCGATCTTCGACGGCGACCTGGAATCAGGTCAGGGTCTGCCCGCAAAGGCGGCTGAATTCAAGAGGATCCTGGACACCGCAGACGCCTTCGTGATCGCCTCACCGGAATACAACGCCTCGGTCTCAGGCGTCTTAAAAAACGCTCTCGACTGGGCTTCTCGGGCAGGCGCCGTGGAGGGCTCCGTGTTCAGCGGGAAACCGGCCCTCTTGCTCAGCGCTTCCCCCGGCGGACTGGGTGGTCTGCGGGGCCTCAATCACCTTCGGGACATCCTCCTGAATCTGGGGGCGTTTCCGTTCAACCAGCAGTTGGCGATACCGTCTGCCCACGAGGCCTTCGAGGACGGAGGACTCAAGGACCGGCTGACCCACGAAAGGCTGTCCCAGCTGATCATGGAGTTCGGGAGTTACGCGAGCAAGCTGCAAATCCAAGAGCCTGCACTACGCTAGTGCGATCGAGATCGCCCGGGCGAGTTCTTCGACCCTGGCGATCTTGGCCTCATCGAACTCGGTACCGACCCGGCTGTCGAAGTAGATCACCCCGAGGTCCTGCTGCTGAGGCCCCAACAAGGGAGTACAAAGAGCGGCCCTCACGCCGTGTAGCTTCATGCTACTGACGGAATCTCCGTGAAGCTCTCCGGGCGAATCAAAACTGACCAGGACCGTGCGACCGGTCATGGCCTGTCCCACCACGTTGCGACTGAAAGGGAACTTGAGATTCAGCTCTTCGTCACCGTCGTACAGCATGGTCTCGTGGCCGGTGCTCATGACCAGCAGACAACCTCGTTCGGCATCGAGAAATCGGCGTGCCTTTGACAAGCAAAACTTCAACCGAGACTCCAACGCCATGGTGCGGTCGCTGAGAACATCTGAGAGGTGGCCCAGGTCCATAGGGGCTTTGATTAAAGGTCCCCTCCTATTGACCTGCCGTTCCAGGAGAGCGGCGGGGTTACGCCCAACGATTCTGCATGCCGGTCTTACCAAGAGATCTCTGGTTGCAGAGCAGAGCCGATAAAGTGGTGGTCGAGAACTGCTTCACCAGCCAGGAGATAATCCTGGAGCCTGCCGAGCTTGAGCGCCGACTCCCCGAACTGACCTCTCCACCGGTTCAGCTGGGGGTAGAAATGCTGAGGGCTCTAGAGCGGGTCCTCAAAGAGTGGGGCGCGGAGGTGCCGTCCGGTCCTGTGGAGAGGTTGGAACTCTGCTGTCGGCATTGCCTCGAGCGACTCGCACGACAAGACGAAGTCGCTCGCGATCTCAAGGCCGTCTTTCGAACCGCCCGGGCCTTTTTGAGCGAACCCGAGGACCGCACCTTCGAGTTTCTTCCGGGGCTTCTGCCGTCCGCCTGGCAACGCCCCTCGCTGGAATACGGGTTCGGACAACTCCCCTGCATGCCCGAGTCCACCCAGCGCAGAGTGAGTCTGGCCAGGGAGCATCTGAGTTCTGAAAGTCGCGGGTTGGTGCTGGGAGACGACGACCTCATGGGCCTGGGCTGGGGACTGGCTTATGAACAGCCGTGCGACATCTTTGAGCTGGATCAACGGATTCTAGAATTCTACGGAAAGCTGAATCTCTCGGTGGGGTTGACCTTTCATCAAAGAGATCTGACTCTGGGGCTGCCGGAAGAGTTTCACGGTAAGTACGACTTTATCTTCACCGACCCTATGTACGGAAAAGAGGGGATGAACATGTTTCTCCTCTGCTGCTCTCAGGGCTTGAGCCATTCCGGCCGGTCTCGCCTCTTTCTCAGTACCCGACCCGACCTCATCGAAGAGGGAGAGCGCTTGCCTGAACGGTTGGCCGCGGTCGACCTCCGGATCGTACAAACCCACCGAAACTTCTCCCGCTACAAACTCCCTGAGCAGACCCGGCGTCTGGCCCTGGAGTCCTTACGGCCCAGTGGCCTTCCGCGTTATTTACTGAGAGCGCTCCTCAAGGTGCCTTACTACTATTCCGATCTATTGGAGGTCTCGCGAATTTTATGACTCACTATCTTAGCCCCGATATCTGGCTCCAACGTCCCGGAGATCGCACCCTGGCCAGCAACGTGCGGACCGGCCGGCGGGCCCTTCTAGAGACCGAGGAGTGTGAGGAATTGGGTCGCTTTGCCGACGGACAAGAGCTGGACCTGGAGCGGCATCAGAGGCTGCTGGACGCCGATTTGATCGAGGCGGAAGCGCGCCCGTCGACCTCCCGGATGGAGCCGCTCCTCAACGCCCTCGATCGCTATCTGTTGCTCGAAATGGGCTTTCGCAAAACGGAAATCAGGGAGGCCTTCCCCGATGGCCCGTCCCGACTGAAAAAGATCCGGTCCCACTTGAGCGAACAGGTCGTGGAAGGGGCCTACCTCCCCCACGTGCTCAGGCGCGACTTGAACGCTATGCTCGATCACGTGGCCACCTTTCTGGCCGAGGAATCCGAGCCTTCACCGGGGCCGTTTCGATTTTCCCCGGGTTTTGTGGAAGGGACCGCCGGTCGCCCCCTGCCCCGGGAGGACTACGAGCAGCAGCCCTGCATGCCGATCACCTCTCAAAAGCGGATAGAGACGGCCAGGGAACTCCTCTCCCCCGGATCTCGAACCTTGATCCTGGGAGACGACGACCTGCTGAGCCTCTACTGGAGCATGCACATGGAGCAACCCTGCGACGTCTTTGAACTCGACCAGGCACTACTCGACTTTCTGAAGCCTCGCCTGGCCGGACACCTCACCCTGCATGCCCGAGATCTCACCCTGGGGCTGCCGACAGAGTTTCACGGCAAGTACGAGGTGGTGTTTACCGATCCCATGTATGAGGAGAACGGCATGAATCTTTTCATGAAGTGCTGCGCCGACGCACTGTCAGACTCGCCCGGGGCTCGGGTGCTGTTTACCACTCGCCCGGATATGATCGACGCCGGGGATCGTTTTGAAGAGAGATTGGCAGCCGTGGGGTTGGAGATCGAGAAGGTGGAGAAAGACTTTTCTCGCTACCGCCTTCCAGACTTCTATCGGCGCAAGCTGATCACCGGTTTCGGACAGCACGGCATTTCGGCGAACCTGGTGATGGGACTAACCCAGATCCCTTATCTCTACGCCGATCTCTTCTTTCTCAAGAAGAGTTAGTCTAGGCCTAGCCGATGCCGTCTCCGTAAGTGTCGGGTCCGGGAGTCATGGGGTCTTGGACCTCCTCTTCCACCGGCTGATCCTGATGCTGGGGCTGGGGACTACGTCGAGCGGCCGCTTCTTCTTCTCTCTCTTTGTCCTGAGTCTCGACCAGCGTTTTCTCTGCCAACTCTCCCAGTTTGTGAACCTTCTGGATCTTCTGGGAAGCCACGAAGATGAGTTGAATACCCGTTTCCAGGGTAGGACGATGGCGGGTTTCGATGTACTGTTCGAAATACTCCAGCCCTTCCAGCCACTCATCCATGCCCTCTTCGAGCAGGTGCTTGGTCTCCAGAAACATTTCCTGGCTATCCCGGAAAGTCTGCAGTTGCTGGGGCGTCATCATCTCTTCTTGCTTCTCGGTGATCTCCCGGGAGGTGAGAATAGCCACTCCGTCCTCACTGGACTCAACGGTCTTGCGAGAGATCTCGATCTCGTGGCGGAAAGTCTTCTCGTCGATCGCCTCTTCATAAAAGTTGTAAGCAGCCTCGAAGAGCCGGTAGGTGTTTACCCCCATGTGGTAATCGTCGTCATCTTCTTCTAGGCCCGCGCGCTCTTCCAGTTCAAAGGTAGAATGACTGAACATGGTTGGGTCCACCATCTGCGGCAGTTTGCCGGCGCACGACTCGCAGGTGCGGTTGCTGGGGGGATTGGCGTGACCGCAATGCACACAGACCAGTTTCCCCTCCCGCTCGGCGGCTTCGATGAAGACTTGGGAGCTGGCTTCCAAGCGGTCGATGACGTCGGCAAATTCCTCCAACAAGGGCTTGATGGTCTCTTCCTGAAAATCCTCGAGGGCCTCTTCCATGCGGTCCATCATCTCGTCGTGCAGGTCGATGATCTCCCTGGTTCGGGGAAGCTCTTCTAGGATAACCAGTGAGTTCGTCTTGCCCTCCACGGCAAGGTCAAACTGCTCCTCGATCTGTTCAGTGAAACTGCGGTACCAGTAGAGAGCGTCTCGCAACTGGTCCAGAGTATAAATACCGTCCAGCACACCTTGGACGGTATTGATCAAAACGTTGGCGGCGGGCATGTTGGTGGGCTTCAGGCTGGTGTGTTCGAGGAATACTTTCTCATCGGCACTGGTCTTGGCTTCCAGGGCCAACTGCAGGGGGCGCACCGCCTCATCGATGTCGTTGATATGCCCGACCGGTTTCAGTTCCTTGAGGGCGCGAATGATATCTTCAAAGGCTTTGCGCTTGGCCTGGTAACCGTCGGTGTTGGTATGTTCGCTGGCGTCGATCTCCTGAATCGCCTTTTCGTGATAAGAGACACCGGCCTTGACCAAGTCATTCAAGACTTGAAGTTCGCCGGTGCCCTCAGCCAGTTGCTTGAGGGTGATCAACATATTGTTCATGAGTGGATAAGGCGAAGGACCATAATCCAAATACGCAGCCGAGTACCGATCCAGGGCCTCCAGTAACGGTGAGATCGCCTCGGCCAACATCTGGTTGCCTTCCAGCAGCGCATCGGCAGCGGCGGTCTCGAAAAACTCAGCTTGTTTGAGTAACCCCCGCTCGTAGGCTTCCATGTGATCCAGGACATCGTCCAATAGCTCACCGTGCTCGATCAAGAAGCCTTCTCCGCGATCCCGGGCACGCTCCTCAATGTTCTGACGATTGAGCCCCGAATGCTCGATCCGTTGGGCCAATACTGCTTGAAAAGACTCCGGAGGAGCCTCCCCATTGGCCACCTGAGTGGCCATCTGGATCAAAAAGTTGGTAGGTTGTGAAGGTGTGGGCTGGTTGCTCATGGGGGGCTAGTTCTGGAAAAGCACAAAGGTTCATCCCTCAAACCGAAATTTGGGGAAGAACCTTCATTTTACGGGGCTTTCAGGAGTTGGTTAGTACATTCCCATGCATCCGCCGCCCATCATTCCCAACATCGGGAGCATACTGACGCCCATTTGCAGGGTGCTCATTCCCATCATCATGTTGGTCGCGGCGTGGGGGCCGGTCGTAAAAGCTTGCATCGAGGTGCTGAGGCTACCACCCCAACCGCGCACAGTGCTGAGGCCGGCGTTGAACAATCCGCCCATAGCGCTGCCCTGTCCGAATACTCCGCTAAACATTCCGCCGATGCGGGTGCCCAGTCCTCCGAGGGTTCCGCCGAGACTGCCGCCCAGCCCGCCGAGTAGACCGCCGGCTTTAGCAGCCAGTCCGCCGAACAGCCCGCCGGCACCACCGAACTTGGCCAGCAGTCCCGTGACCGCTCCGCCCACACCGGGCAACAGGAAGGGGGCTGCCATTCCAACGATGGGCAGGGCAAACTTGGCGACTTTACCTACCAGCTTCAGTCCGCCTTTTACGATGCCGCCGACACCTCTGGCAACACCACGGACGACTCGACCGACTGCTCCGGTTACGCCTCTAATAACTCTACCCATAATTGAATGCCTCCGTTAAATTTCTATGTGCATACCATACCGCACGCTCTTCGATCGTCAACCCCCGGCCCGAGGAAGTTAACATTTTTTTAACACTTCTCTCTGGGGGAGCCTTAGAGGCCTAGACAGAGAGCTCTGAGAAAACTCTCTGGTGCGAGAATCTCTATCCAGCTATCACGCCGGACTCTTTCGTTGGCACTGCCGGCGGTTCTATGACTTCGAACGAGCCTTCTCCAGACTCGAACAGAAATACTTGCGAAGATGCTGGAGCCTGGCCAAAGACTTTCGGGAAGTTTCCGAAGGGGGTTACCGCCACTTCAGCTACTACACCTACAGCCACCGGGTGAAAGGCTCTTCAACGAACTCCGGTCGCATCGCCTACGGTTCGGTGAGGGAGCCCGAGCGTGCCTACCGGGCCGCCGAGCCGGTGTTGAAAGAACGTGGTATCGAGCTACCCGAAAGCCTGACCCGACACACCAGGTTTTATGGACTGGGCTGGGATTTTGAGGAAGGAGACTTTAAAGTGTATTACCGGACCCTGAACTGGAGAGCACTGGAGCCCGACTTCTTGAGGCTGGCGGAAGGTTACGACCCGGCCCGCCATCGACCCGAAGCGCTACTATCTCTCACCTACGCGGGTACGAACGAAACCGAACGAAAGCTCTACTTGTATCCGATCGAGGAAGACTTACCTCCGGGCGTGCAGAGCTTTGCCCGCATGATCACCGACCGGCGCGGTGAGGTCAGCCAGGAAGATGTGGATCCGAAAAAAGTTGAACAACAGCGCTACAACGCGACCGGACAGCGGATTATAACGCTCTATCAGGAGATCGGAGAGACCCTGGACACAGTGGCCTATCAAAGCGAAGACGAATTCACCCTATATTTTCCTTAGAAATCTAGGAGCCGGCGGGGTTTCCGGTCAGGCTCCTAGCGCCACATAAATTCCGGCGCCCGTGTAGGCCGCTCCCAGAGCACCCCCGATGACCGCTCCCGTACTTCCTCCGAGCAGGTAACCGAGGCCAGTCGAGAATCCCAGGGCGGCAGCGGCCATGATTGAAGTTCCCATCATATCTCCGTGCCCTCTACTATAAGCGGCACCCGCAGCGATTCCTCCGCCGACGGCTCCCAGGCCGATCAATGCACCGGAGTATTCCGGCGCGGGAACAGAGGCGGCTACACCGACCAAAGCCCCCAGGCCGCTGCCCGTAGCACCCCAGAAAGCCGTGCCCACAAAAGTGGCGGCGTCGTCGATGACCGCTCCCGCTCTTTCTTGCATTCGAGCCCGCGGATCATGAAACTCTGGCACGGGACGGTGGAGCAAGGGTCGCGGTTGTCTGGTCGAGCAAATATTCATGAGAACTCCTTGAAGTGTAAGGTACAAAAAGCCCGTTAAGTAAGCGTTAAAGTTTCATGGGTTTACTTCGTTAAACCCAAGTGCGCGGCGAGTTAGCGGGTTCAAACGGCTAAGTTTAGCGGGTTC
>Ga0172382_10001374_pt1 | contig 43625 bp, 54 predicted proteins | sample Leawel138RmetaG_FD_122245 | JGI IMG/M metagenome (GOLD analysis project Ga0172382, IMG submission 122245) | Leachate microbial communities from a municipal landfill in Southern Ontario, Canada - Leachate well 138R metaG | ecosystem: Engineered > Solid waste > Landfill > Unclassified | place...
ACGTTCTTCCCAAAGCTGACGTTTGTCTTGGGTCACCACACCAGTCACCTCGCTAAGTTATGATGGTTCGATTATCCCACCACAACAAAACTGGTGCTATGTGGGTTAGCTTTGACGTTTACGTCTCAATGAGCTGTATGCTGTTACTGGACAAGTCGGTTTCATTGCGACCCAACGGGTTGATGGAAAGCTAATTCTTCCAGAATCGATTAAATATCTGCAGATGAAAGCTTCCTAAGTTAGAGTTAGGCAGGTGAGGGTTTTGGCGGTTTCTTTGGAGGAAGCAAAACTTTATTTGAGGGTTGATGGCGGTGAGGAGGATGCGCTCATCGCCGCCCTTATTGAAACGGCAAGTGAGCTGTGTGAAGGGGTGCTCAGAATGAGCCTTGAGGATTTTGAAGAAACCCCCAAATCGGTAAACCAAGCGATACTGTACATCACCGCAAACTTGTACGAGCATCGAGAAGAACTTGACATGAAGGTAGTGGAGGATGTTGTAAAAAGATTGCTGTCTCCATTTCGGAAAGAAGGTTGGTGATTATATTAACATCGGTGATCTTAGACACAGGATAGCTATCCTGGAGTTCACAACCTACATGGATGAATGGGGGAATCAGATTTCAGACTGGATTGAGACTGATCATCTTTGGGCTAGGGTTTCTAACATTCATGGCCGGGAGTACTTTGCAGCAGCTGCAGTCCAATTAGAAAAGATGCTTGTTTTTACCACTAGATACAGAGAAGGTTTGGATGAATCGATGCGGATACGATTCCAGGGACGCGATTATGATATCAAGTTCGTTGATAACATTAAATACCAAAACAGGTATATGGAAATCAAGGCTATGTTGACCGATGCCCAGTAGACAATCGAAAACATACCGGTTGTGACCGTTTAAGAAGAGGTGGTGAAGAATGGATCTATTGGTGGAGCTAACCAAGCTTGTGCTTCCCTTTGTGGGAGTTATGTTGAGTTTTGCTGTGGCCTACGGTGCAGAGTTTTTCAGACAGAAGTCAAAGAGTGAGGTAGCAAATCGGGCAATCAGCTCTGTTGAAAATATAGTACAGGCGGCGGTGCTTGAAGCGCAACAGACTGTGGTTGATAACCTAAAAGATTTAAATGGCGGCAAACTTACCGATGAGGAAAAAGTGCAGATTAAGAGTAGTGTGCTGGCTGCTGTAAAAGCTCGATTGACTGAGGAAACGATTAATGAGTTAAGAGGAATAACCGCTGATGTAGAAGGGTATCTGACCAGCTTAATTGAGTCCCATGTCCATATTCACAAAGAATTCCGTGGTGTTATTGGGGGAAAGTAGCAGGGCCTTCGCTTTCTCTTGGTCCGATTGCAATTAGAACCACTAGCGATGGTGGATTGGGTATCCAGTATGAATCAGGGAATTTGCTAGATGGGCGATTGCTGGCGGCCATATCTGTGAGTAGGGAGCGAGGTCCTAGCTTTGGTTTTCAATGGAAAAAAGTATTTTGAGGAACGTCTGTTTTCGGGCAGGCGTTCTTCTATTTTGCCCACGAAAGAGGTGGTCTAGGTTTGCGGGAAATATGCAAGCATCTGCAATTTATGTTTGCAGGTCTTGGTGCCTGGTTGGGGTGGTTCTTAGGCGGCTATGATGGCTTTATCTACGCTTTAGTTGCGTTGGTGACCATCGATTACATTACTGGCGTCATGCGAGCTTTTGTTGAGAAGCAACTATCAAGCGAAATCGGGGCGAGGGGTATTGTCAAAAAGGTGCTCATATTCACTCTTGTGGGCATAGGGCACACCATAGACAGTCAGGTACTTGGCGGTGGTAATGCGATTCGTACTGCCGTCATTTTCTTTTATCTAAGTAACGAGGGAATCTCTATTCTGGAGAATTCCGTTGCCATGGGACTACCCATTCCCGACAAGTTGAGAACGGTACTAGAGCAGCTACGTTCGGAGGGGTCTAAGACAGATGAACCTAAATAGGCTGTATCTCACAAAAAACGAGTGCTATCGTGCGGGGCAAATCATAACCCCAAAAGGAATTATGGTTCATAGCACCGGAGCCAACAATCCACATTTGAAACGGTATGTAGGGCCTGATGATGGAAAGTTGGGTGAGAATGTTTATAGAAATCATTGGAATCAAGCTCGACCAGATGGCAGACAGGTGTGTGTTCACGCTTTCATCGGTAAGCTCGCTGATGGCAGCATTGCCACCTATCAGACCTTACCCTGGAATTATCGCGCTTGGCATGCGGGAGGAACAGCTAATAACACTCATATCAGCTTTGAGATCTGCGAGGATGATTTGACCGATAGTGTGTATTTCAACGCGGTCTACAAGGAAGCAGTGGAGCTTTGTATCTATCTCTGCGATAAGTTTGGATTAGACCCTGAGAATATCGTTGACCACAGTGAGGGGTATAAAATGGGAATTGCCAGCAATCACAGCGATGTCATGCACTGGTTCCCTAGGCATGGAAAGACGATGGATAAGTTTCGAGCAAGCAGTAGAAGGTGAACTGAACAGCAGAACTACGTACGAGGTCTATACAGTCAAGCCTGGCGATACACTTTGGGGCATAGCAGAAGCCAAGCTTGGAGTTGGAAGTCGGCATCCCGAGATAAAAAGGCTTAATAGCTTGGAGGATGATACACTCCACTTAGGTCAGAGATTACAAGTTCCAAAACAGTAGAACAGTCCCGCGGTATGGTGCTTTTCCATTCCGCGGGACTCTTTTTTTACGCCCAACCCGTCCGTTTCACACCTTTCCTGTGGCTTATAGTGAGCATGCGCATGTTAATAGCATGTTTAATGTTGGGACTGCCATGGCCCATAAGAAGGTGGGAATTTGAGAAAAAACGCCTGCTGAATGGCCGTTTATCTTGCCACATTGTCTTGACTTTATCGCTTACAAAAGTGATGTATATAGGTAGGAAGGGGGGAGGCAGAGCACTTTTGATGTAATAATGCCCGGTTATTGGGCGGTTGTTCGTCGATGCCATTAAAAGAGGAAGGTGAGAAACTATGCTTTTTGGTACCGCATTGGAGGGGTACAGGTTATCACTTAGGCAGCAGGAGAAGAGTGAAAGGACAATAAAGGGATACCTGCAGGATTTAAAGTTTTTTGAAAATTGGCTGCAACAAGTATGGAATGGGCCGGTATACCTTGATGACGTTACATTTACTGATGTTGAAAAGTTCCTGACCTTTCTAAAGGAAAAGAGGTCGTATAAACCTGCTAGCCGCAGGCGTATAGCTTCAGCCTTAAAAAGTTTCTTTAGATATGCTTGGAAGCGTGAACTGTGCAGAACAGATATAGCGTCGGACATCGAGGACATTAAGTATGTCCCCACCGAACGAGAATTTCTTTCTGAAGAGGAAGCGTTACGCTTTATTGAAGAAATTGATCACGAATTGGTGAAGGTGTTTACCGTTACGTTGCTCTATACTGGAATGAGGATCTCCGAAGCCTTAGCGCTCACAATTGATGATGTGGATATGGACACCGATTGGATTCATATTCGTAATGGCAAAGGCGGCAAAGCGCGGAGCATACCCATTAACAGGAAGCTAAAGGATAAGCTAGAGGACTATGTCCAATGGCGGACACCATCCAAACAGTTTTTTGCTACCAAAAAAACCGGCACCCTTTCTTCTGGTACCGTCCAAGCAGTCATTCGGGAAACAAGAGAACGACTGGGCTGTAAGAAGAAGATAACACCCCACGTTTTTCGGCATTCCTTTGCAAGCGAACTTGTCAAGAAGGACGCGAACATTGTCAGCATTTCGAAGTTACTTGGCCACTCCAACCTCAAGACGACTTCCGTTTACACTCACGTATCCCAAAATCAGCTGATAGATGCGATTGCGAGACTGTAAGGGAGGGTTGGTATGGTGGAATTCAGTACTAATGCGGAGAAAGCGGAATATGTTGTCCGCAGTATTGACTCTGGCAAGGATGCCGATACGGTAGCCAGAGAACTAGGATATAAACATGCGAGATCCCTGGACGTTTTTATGCGCAGGGAAGGTTACTATAAGGAAAAAGGACGGAACAACTATGTTCCTACGAGTGTTAAGAGGGAGGACGGTGCGCCAACCAAGGCGAATCCCTCAGCAAAGGCCCTAACCGTAATGGCTCTGTACAAAGATAAGCAGTTAACGCCTAAAGAGATCGCTCGTGAGGTTGGTTTCGAGAACCTAAGGGAGATGGCTGATTACATGAAGTCTAAAGGTTTCGTTTGGGACACAGGTCGAAGCAATTATGTACCAGAGAAAGTGATTGCATCGGAAGAGCCTGTCTTAAACGGCATTACAGAGGAAGTCACAATTAGCGAATCTGTAGAAGTCCATGCCATCAAGGATTACTTGCTCTTACTGCAGTATCTAGAAAGTCGTAAGGAGAAACTTGTGCAACTTCTGGAGTCGGATATCTCTGGAAACCTTCCGAGGTACGTGGTGCCAGGCGTCTTTATTACGAAGTCAGTCCATATGAGCAATCAACTTGACCAGATGATTAGAGATTACAGCGCGGAGAATAACATGTCTCAAAGAGATATTTTTGAAATCGCCTTGATTGATTTCTTCAAAAAGTATGGTTACCGGAGAGAGGTAGAGGTGTTACTAACGAAAACGAATTGAAGGCCAGCGGAACCCCTGCAGTTACTGCAAATGTTGTAGTAGCTGCGGGGGTTTGTTATTGTTATCTGCATATAGTTGTGATAGACGGATGCTGGAGCCAGGGATTGATCGGAAACCGTTCGCCTGAGTTGTTTATTGGCGCCTTGACCCCCTAGTTTTGGAGAATATGCTTGTACTTCATTTACATATCGCATGATTGCTTCGTATTTCTACCAGTTGCACATTACCCATCTTAAGCGGCCTTGAGTGCTTCTTTGATATGACGATTCTTCAGATAATAGGACAGCGGCGACACATACCCAAGACTACCATGACGCCGGCGATTGTTGTAGTAATCCAGGTAAGCGGTCACTTCGCGATATGCGTCCTGGAAGGTCTCGAATTCATGTCTGCTGTAGCATTCATCCTCCAGAATACTGTGGAACGACTCTATATACGCATTGAGATTTGGTGTATTAATCGGGATTCTTTCATGGTTAATCCCCAATCTATCTAGTGTTTCTGTAAACTCCTTGGCCCTAAACTGCGGTCCATTATCGCTGCGAAGGGTTAATTGTCCGGGTTCAATGTTGCGCTGCTGAGCGGCGATTTCAACGGTTTTGGCAGCATCTTTTGCTTTAGCACTGAGGCCAATATGACTTCCTACAATGCATCGATCGAAAATGTCGATGATTGAAATCTGGTAAAATAACTGGTTGGTACCGTGTATATAGCCGTACTTAAGGTCTATCTCCCAATGTTGATTGGGCCTTTCAGCTTTCCGCTTGCGGCCCGGCTTGATAGGGCGGCATGGTTTTATCACTCTTCTGGGCCGCAGGATGTCGAGTTCCTTACATAGACGGTACACCTTCTTGCGGTTAATTCTCAACCCATAGGTTTCTCTCAGCTCAATTGTAAGTTTCTTGTAACCATAAGGAAAACCGTCTCCTGTAACCAACTCCAGTAGCATTCGTTTAATTGTCTCGTCATCAACCCGTTCGCCCTGTGTGTTAAGGCTATAACCCGGTATTGGTCTGCCTGGCTTTCGTGGCTCTGTTCGTGGCTGTTTTGATTTTATTCTAGCATAGTAAGTGGACTCGTTGAGGCCGACAGAGCGCAGGACGGTCCTTACAGAATAACCCTCCTGGGTCCACTCTTGAGCAATGGTTGCCCTGTCGGCTATTTGGGGTTTACTGTGTTAAGTAGATCCCGGAGTATTGCTATCTCAAGCTCCTTTTCTGCCACCAAGCGCTTGAGTCTATCATTTTCAGTACTGACCTTCTTCAGTTGCTCAGACATTGCTTTCACATTAGCCAGCTCACCACGCTTAAGGCTCCTAACAGTGCCCAACTCTCGGTACTTCCTCAGCCAAGTATGGATGGTGTTGGGAGAAATCTCATAGCGCCTGGCAACAAGTGAGACATTCCCTACTTCTTGGCACTCTTGAATGATCTTCTCCTTGAACTCATCAGAATACTGGCGTGACTTCATTTGAAAACCCTCCCTGACTCAATACTATCATAGTGCAAAGGGTTTCTCCAAACTCATTGCGGGGCCTATAGGTTGGCAGTGTGGCATTAAAAACAAATAATAAACTCACTTCCTATAACCTTGGATTACCAAAGGCAAATCATGTATTGATTCGATAATCCTTTGATTGTCCAATGGCACAAATTGAAAATCGCTTGAAACGAGCATGATTCGTTAGAAGCCCATGGCGTGGGGGTTACGGACATAATGCGTTTCCGTATATAATAAGGAAGTCTTTTTCTGTGTCACAGGGGAAGAAGATTCAACGTCAGTTGGGTGCTAATCAAGCTGGTGCTGCAAGGTCCATGGAAAAGCTCTCCTCGGGTTTGCGGATCAACCGAGCTGGAGACGACGCTGCAGGTCTGGCTATCTCAGAGAAGATGAGAGGGCAGATTCGGGGCTTGAAACAGGCTAGCCGCAATGCTCAGGATGGCATTTCCATGATTCAGACCGCTGAAGGTTCTTTGAACGAGACTCACTCCATTCTTCAAAGAATGCGGGAATTGGCAGTTCAGTCAGCCAATGACACCAATACAGCTGCAGACCGTGCAGAGCTCCAAAAGGAAGTTGACCAGTTATCACAGGAGCTTTCCAGAATCGGTGCAAACACGGAGTTCAATACACAGAAACTGCTCAATGGTAGCTTCAAAGGGATTTTCCACATCGGGGCAAATGAAAGCCAAAGCTTGACTCTAGCAATAGATGATATGCGTGGATTTGCATTAGGAGTAGCTGGGGATGCTAAGCTCAAACTGACAGCCGATCCTACAGGGACAACGGACTTTGTTGATGGAACGTACGAAGTGAAAGAGAGTGCCACCGCAGGTGAGTTTGACCTCGTGGACAAGGATGGTAACGTGATTGCTACAAGTAATGACGGAGCGGGTAAAGTATTTGCATCAACTGGTGGTGCAACTGAAACCCTTACTTTTACCGAAGCGGTTACTACCGGAACCGTAGTAATAGCAGAAGGGACCGCTTCCGCTACAGCGTCCGTAACCAATGCAGGTTTACAGGCTGGTACCTATACGTATGATGCAACCGCCGGTGGATTAGTTGACGGTAATGGTCAAGTCGTGGCAAAATCCACGGATGGCATAACATTTAGTAGCTTAGATGGTGCTACCACTCTTATTACCTTCAGTGCGGCTCTTGCTACAGGCGACGAGTTTTCTGTTGGCGGCATCGATGTTTCATCTCAAGGTGCAGCAGATGCAGCAATGACAGCCATTAACAATGCAATCGAGACCGTATCTGCTGAGAGGTCCAAATTGGGCGCTACTCAAAACCGTTTGGATCATACCATTGCTAACCTTGGAACCTCTGCAGAGAATCTCCAGGCTGCTGAATCAAGAATTCGTGATGTAGATATGGCCGAAGAGATGATGGCTTTTACCAAGTTCCAGATTCTACAGCAGGCCTCTACAGCTATGCTTGCACAGGCTAACATGGCACCGCAGTCGGTACTGCAGTTGCTTGGATAGGATAAATAGTTTCAGTATTACAGGCGGCCCTGGGATATCCTAGGGCCGCTTTCAACTAACCAGTGATACTTGGAACCCTTTCATTAAGGGGGAGGGCAGAGGTTGTGCCAAAACCAATATTTCAGACACTTGATTCATGAGACAGTTTCCCAACTACCAGATAGAGCGGCGTATCGACATTTTCTTTGGATATTATCTCAAAGAAATCGTAGAAAATCAATTATCGAACAGAAATGGGAAACCGGTTAGGCTCCAGGAAACGATTATCCCTGAGTTTCCCATCAGGAAGTCGTTGGTACTGAAGATGGCACCAACCGGTCTGTCAAGGTGGATTATGTCCTTTTCTCAGAGCAGCCAAAAGGGGTCATTTTCTTGAAACTGAAGACGGATAGGGCAGGGGGAAACCTTACACATGAGTATCTTTCTGAGATTGCGGGACAACCTTTTGTATGGGTTCTAGAGAGTCTGAAAGAGATATTCCTCGGGACGAATCATAGATGCAAGTATCTATACCTGTTCCAGCAGCTGCAGAAAGCAGGGTGTGTGCGGCTCCCGGATGACCTGGAATCTAGTCTGAGGGCTTCTAGTTGCACAACCAAGTCCCTAATTCGCGAGATCAAGGTTATTAAGAGCGATGCGAAGATCAACGTGATCTACATTATGCCTAAGCAAGACCTAAAGCTTTTGGGAGATTACATCACTTTCAAAGAGATCTCCGAGTTGTTAGGGAAGCAGGACAATGATGCTATGGCAACAGAGTTTGCGAGCCATCTTTTACGGTGGCAAGAAGGTCCCTAACGGTGACTCTGATAAGCCCTGATACCCATGAGACTTAAGAAGCCTACTTGATAGTTGAGGGCAGCTTTCCATATCCACTTAGTATGTACTGCTTCATTGTTTTCAGCAGAGATAATCTAGTCAACCACTCACAGAGGAATTGTTACTATATATGAGCACACTACTATCCCTACCCCAAAGCTAAATCGGCCCTGCATAGAGCCCGTTCTGGTAAGCATAGTGTCCGTAGCGGGTAAGCCGTATGTTTATGAACTCGCCATGGCGTATACCCCTGACGAAGATGCCGCGGAAAGACTAGTCAACACGATTGCACCTTTGTTCCAGCAACCAACGACTTACGCCTTAGCGGAGAGTAGATCCTTGCGGAATACAAAACACAAAGCAGTGTAGAGAAGAAGTTTCAGCAGCTAAAATCTCCCCACCTTGTTAACTCACTCTATCCAAAAGACCCGTCTCCGCATAGAAACCGTCGCATATATGCGCCCTATAGCCATGATGATTCTGTCAGTAGTGGAACGGGTAGCCCGTCGGGAAATCAAATAAGAGGATGCTATGGTAATCGGTCCCGGTGGCGTAAAGATGACCCAGCCAACCCTGAGAGCTATCTTGGGTATGTTCAACTTAGTTCAGTATAACAGAATCATTTACAAGAATCGGGTAATAAACGATCGAAAGGCGGTCAATGGAGTAGGCTAAAGCAAATATGTCAATTGGGGAAGTGGCGTCTTCGCCGAGTTGCTTCCTTAATTGGATGGCTCTTTTCCGTAAGTCTAGTTTATCCATTGGCATGATTACCCTCAAGCAATTGGGTCATAAAGTTGCAATTCAATGCAATCTTATTTATGGCACTGATTGCTTCCAGATTCTCCTCACTAATTTTGCTTGCACGAAGCGCAAAGTTCAACGGTTTTGCCGGTTGTTTCGCATCTTCAAAGGCAGATACCTGCACTCCATATAAAGCGGCTAGTTTGTCAAGCATATCGGAAGTAAGCGCTCGTTTTCCTCAATATTACTTTGTGTAAAGCTGGCATGTTCACGCAAGGCTTTCAACTTTAAACCAATGTTTCCACTCTATTGCTTATAGTGACCCCTTTTCTCTGACTATATTATATGCGAGCGGTGTCATAAAACCAATGGGTGGGGCATCGAACTTTATGACAAGGGCTTTCGAGTCATCCTATGGTTCGCATAAACGAAGGCGAATACTTACAATACAACAGACAAACAGACATAGCATTTCTGCGGGCTACTAGGTGTCTTTAGTAGTATACTGTTGTAGCTATTTGGCCCAAACCATTAATTGCGGACAGTCTTCGGCCCTTTCGGGGTCTGTTAGCTGTGACTTCGATTGACCACCTCAGCCAAGACAGTAGCACTGGTTACGTTATCTGCATCAAGCGCTCCGCTCCTGTTACAGAACGATTACCAATGAGACATAACCATTCGGGTATCGTACTAAGACTATCAGTGAATACGAGGGCTATCTGGAGGTGCTGCGCCACGGGTTTAGGTGCTTCGGCAAGACCTTTTGGTTTGCTTACTCTGTCTAGCCAGTGATTGAAATCCGGAGACTAACGATTGCATAACGCGGATATCTTAACCATACTAGTCAAGTTCGGTACGCCAAGGCAGCATACCAAAACCTGGGCATGCCCACTATGGAATAGAAGAATCTAAAGAAGTCCATTCTTCATCTGTTACTACCGAGACATCTACAACGGTATTCACTGCTCCGAACCGTTTTTCGCGTAGACTGCTTAGACCATTGCAGCAACGCAGGCTAAACATTGCCCTTCAAAAACCGATATATCCTACATAACAACCTAATGATTCCGCCGCCGCAATTAAAGAGGTGTCAAGCACATGCAAATAAAGCCTGCGAGCGAAATCAAGGCGGTATCTAGTGTAGCAAACAACCTAGAAACACAGCATAAACAACTACCGAGCGAACGCAACGGGACGAAGGTTCATCAGCAAATCAGGCAGCCTGGCATAGGTGAGATAGAAAACGGCACCAAGCAGCTGCAAGCTATTGTTTCTACATTCAACAAACGTCTGAAATTCGATGTGCATGAAGAGACTAACCGAATCTTTGTGCAGGTTATTGACAGTGCCACCGGCGAAGTAATCCGGGAAGTTCCTCCGGTACAGATTTTGGACATGCTGGCCAAGATTTATGAAGTGGTGGGACTCTTAGTAGATGAGCGGGTTTAGGAGGTAGTAAGATGCGTATCGATGGTATTGTATCCGGAATAGATACTGAAGCGTTGGTTACACGACTAATTGAATTGGAGAAGGGGCCGATTCTGCGCCTTTACAGTGAGCGAACCAAGACCCAAAGGCTTCAGGATGCTTGGCGTACCCTCAATACACGCCTGCTAGCCCTCGAGAATACTATCAAGGACCTAAAGCTGAGCAAGACCTTTACCAGCAGAAAGGTCACATCGTCAAATGAGGGTACAGCTACCGCTGCAGCGGCAGCCAATGCTGTGGCTGAATCCTATCGGGTGGAAGTTGAGCAACTGGCCAAAGCCGATCGCGTTGCCTCCAACCGGTTTGATGATGTAGATACTTCCCTTGGATTACAAGGTGAGTTTACTGTCAATGGCAAGACCATTACCGTGACTGCAGAACATAATCTCAAGGATATCCAGGACATCATTAACCAGGTGGAGGATCTTGGTGTAAACGCAAAGATTGTGGACAACCGTCTCATCTTAGCTGGTGCAAAGACAGGTACAAAGCACGGCATCACCGTAACTGATCCCGATGGCCTTCTCCAAGAACTTGGTGTTCTGACCGAAGAGCCGACCCCTACCTTTCAGCATCACATTCAAAAGGCTCAGGATGCCATTGTGCATATTGATGGTCTTACAGTCACACGGAGCACCAATGTGATCGACGATGCGGTGCAGGGAGTAACTTTTACCCTCAAGGATGTCGGTAGTACAGATATTACCGTTAAGATCAACACCCAAGAGACTGTGGACAAACTAAAGACCTTTGTCAACCAGTATAACGCCCTCTCAGAGTATCTGCAGCAAGGGCAAAGCCGAGACGAAGCCACTGAGACAGTTGGTATCTTCTTCGCGGATAGTACCGCCAGAACGCTCCAATCGGCTCTGCGCCGGACCATTACCGATGTTATGGGACATGGTGACTTCCACTCAATTGCAGACTTAGGTATCGAGGTCGACCGCTATGGTAAGATGAGTCTTGATGAGAAGAAGTTGGTTGCTGCTTTAGAAGAGGATGCCGAGAAGGTACGCACCTTCTTCTACGATGGAGACAAGGGACTAGCATCCCGGGTTCAGGACTTTCTTGCAGACTACACCAAAAGTTACGACGGGGTGATCGCCAACAAGCAGGATTACCTAACGAAGCGTACGAAGGATATTACGAAGCAGATTGAAGCACAAGAAGACCGGCTCGAGCGGAAGAAAGAGTCCTTATATCAGCAGTTTACCGCGATGGAGAAGGTACTCTCCGAGTTGATGGGCCAAAGCGATTGGCTTGAAGCCCAGCTTACCAGCCTAAACAGTCTGGCTTCGCAAAGAACCCGTCGCTAAAGCCTTAGAGAAAAGGAATCGATCAATGTCTAAGAACCAGACGCTACTAACATTGTTCAAACAGCTACATGCCCTAACCCTAGAACAAAGCAAGTGGATTGGTCAGGGAGATTACGATAAACTACAGGAACTAGTAGATAAAAAGCAAGATTTAATGGAGAGCATCGATGGATTAGGCGATGTTCCCATCGAAGATGTGGATCAGATTAAGGACCTGCTGCTTCAAATACAAAGCCTTGATCGGGTTAACGAGAAAGAGGTACTGGCAAAGTACATCGATACCTGTGTTCAGCTTACTGAGCTAAATAAAGGCTCAGAACACCCTAAACCACAGGCACGGTTTTTAGATAAACGGGCCTAGGAGGTGAGGAATGTGTTCAATCCCCAAAACGCCTATGTTCAGTCTCAGGTGATGACCCAAAAACCTGAGAAATTAGTCCTACTTGTCTTTGAGGAAATACGAAAGGCCCTACGAAGGTCCCTTGTGGCTTTACGCCGAAAGGAACTTGAGGCAGCCCATAAAGATCTCGTTCGGGCACAGGATTTGCTAGGAGAACTATCCGCTGCCTTGGATCCGGAATATGAGATCAGTATCGCCATGGGGCAGCTTTATGATTACCTTAGTCAAAGAATCTTAGCAGCAAACATCTCAAAGAATCCTCAAGATATCGAAGAAGTACTCCCCTTCATTGAAGAGCTTAAAGATACATGGTCTGCAGCTATTGAGCATGTAAGCAGATAAAAGTACCCCCTCCCCTAAGGCCTGCAAATCCATTGGATTGGCAGGCCGTTTTTCTTGTTTATCCTTGGTTCAGCAAATTTTCGGTAAAATCTAGCAGGAATTCCATTATTACCGTCGAATAATAATTATAACCGTCGTGAAATGGGAGAAACGGGACTAATAGCATAGGGAAAACCGGGATGTCGAGTGTTAATAGTCCGACTTGAGTCCTACTTTTGCTGGATATTTACTTTCTTTGTTCATGAAAGAAGGGTTTTGGTAGATTTTAACGAATATTAAATATATGAACTGAACATAATCTAAAGCTCAACGATAAAGGCAAACCCATCGTGAGGTGGGGACGCAAAGCCACGGGTCTATCAATGGATGATCGGGATAGGTAGCCGGGTTACCGAAAGAGGCTTCTTTTATCTAAAGGCAGTCTAGATCCTTTATTGTTGTGATTTAGACTGCCTTTTTTGTATTTACTCAGTCAGGAGTTGATCGCACGATGCAAACAAGAGCCATCACTAACTTAGAATACGCGCTGGATGTTGCGGCGGCACGGCATGAGGTCATCGGCGATAACATCGCCAACATTCACACGCCAAAGTACCGGCGGAGGGAAGTACTGTTTAAAGAATCCTTAAAACAAGCTTTAGGAGAGACTACGAATCTACGGATTGTGGGTACCAACGAACGGCACATCGGATCCCGCCTTAATACCGGCCCGATCATAAAAGAAGTGCGGACAAGCATCCGCCAGGACGGGAACAATGTGGACTTAGAGTATGAGAATGCTGCCCTAGCAAAGAACACGGTGTTTTACCAAGTCACGTCCCAGGTTCTGTCCAGTCAGTTTCGGATGCTCCAATATGCGATTTCCGAAGGGAGACGGTAAGTCATGGGTTTTTTCAGCTCCTTTGACGTGAGTGCTTCTGCCCTTACCGCAGAACGGTTACGGATGGATGTGATCTCGGCAAACGTAGCTAATGCCCAATCTACACGAACTGAAACCGGTGATGTGTATCGAAGAAGGCTTGTGGTGTATCGACCGGCAAGCTACGCCCCAAGTTTTGCCCAAATTCTTGCAGGTCTCCAAGGGGATAAGGCCGCGGTGTCCGGGGTAAGGGTAGATAAGATCGTGGAAGACAACTCGGATTTTCGTCGAGTTTATGAACCGGGTCATCCCCATGCCGATGAACAAGGCTATGTAACCTATCCTAATGTGGATGTCATCCGGGAAATGGTGGATATGATTGGGGCGGTGCGTGCATACGAAGCTAATGCTGCAGTTATTCAAGCGGGAAAGACCATGGCCCAATCGGCCTTACAGATCGGCAGATAAGGAGGTTACGTGCTCATGATCGTGGAGAACATTCGACCACTACAACTACAGATTCAACAGCCCCTAAATAGGATAGATGGGCAAGGCAGTAGCTTTGCAGATTTGCTAAAAGAGGCGGGGAAGGACTTGCTTGTGAGTCAGAAGCAGGCCCACCAGGAAGCCCTAGATCTAGCATCGGGCCAGACGGATAATTTGCACGGGGTAATGGTGACCATGCAGAAGGCGGAGCTGAATCTACAGCTTGCCATTCAGGTACGAAACAAGGTTGTGGAAGCATACAACGAGATTATGCGGATCCAAGTCTAAATTACTCAAGGATTGAGTGGCATCTATGGAAATGTTTCAACAGCTAACAGCTAAGCTCAAAGCTTTGCCCCGGTCGGCTAAGATCGGCTATGGTCTAGTTTCACTACTTGTCGTTTGCACGATTATTGGTCTTTCCCTTTGGGCGGGACACAAGGACTTGGTACCATTGTTTACCGGGCTTGAGTCTAAGGATGCAGGTGAGATCTTAAGAAAGCTTGATGAACAAGGCGTATCATACAAGCTTACGGATCAAGGAACAACTATCCTAGTTCCCCAAGAACAGGTCCATAAACTAAGGCTCGAGCTTGCTGCCGGGGGGTTACCTAGCGGCGGAGTAGTAGGTTTTGAAACGTTTACGGAATCAAGCATTGGTAGTACTGAGTTTGACCGGAAAGTGAAATACACATGGGCACTCCAAGGGGAATTGGTCCGCACCCTCAAGCAACTAGACGAAGTTGAAGACGTGCGGGTTCACCTGGTCATTCCAGAGCAGAGCATCTTCCTAAGAGATCGCTACGAGCCCACCGCTTCGGTGCTAGTGAAGCTTCGGCCGAACAAAGGACTAAGCGATTGGCAGATCCGGGGGATTGTCAATCTGGTAGCCAGCAGTGTCGAAGGGATGAAGCCCAAAAACGTTACTGTTGTAGATACCCAAGGAAATACCTTATCCGCGATTATTGGCGAAGAGGGTGCTTTCCAGCTATCAGGGCAGCAGCTGTCAACCCAATTCCAGCTGCAACAACAATATGAAAGGCATCTAGAAGATCGGTTACGGTCACTTCTAGAGCAGGTGTTTGGATTTGGTCGGGTGGTGACCCGGGTCAATGTAGCCATGGACTTCGATTACCGGGAGACTACCAGCGAGACCTTCGACCCTGGTGAAGAGGGGCAGCTTATTCGCAGTGAGCAGGTCTATGAGGAGACCTTCCGGGGAACCGCAGAGGTACCGGGCGGTGTGGTGGGTATTAGTGCTAACATACCGACCTACGAACAGACCGATGAGAATACCATTGGTGATTATGCCAAACGGGACGCCACAAGGAACTATGAGTTAAATCGACAGATCGAAAAGACGGTGATTGCTCCGGGAAAGATCACCAGCTGCTCAGCCGCAATTTGGGTTGATGGGGAGCTCACCCCGGAACTTGAAGATAGCATTCGGACGACGGCGATGGCTATTCTTGGTGGCAGTGAGGATACACCCTATACTCTCGCGGTATATTCTACCGCTTTTGCGCCGACGTTGTTTGATCAACTAGATATGTTGGAGGATCCGGTGCCCGAGGTAGGACCCAAGCGATTGCCGTGGATCTTGCTTGGGGTGGCCCTTGTGGTCATTCTCATTCTTATGATTGTTCTCTTGCGACGGAAGCCAGCACCGGTAGAGGAGGCACCAATGCCCGAATGGTTGAAGGCTGCCTTTGAAGCTGCCCCAACGGACGCAGTCCCGAAAGAAGAGCCTAGTGTTCAGTACGACCTACAAAAGGAAATTGCCGAGATGTATAAGGAAAATCCAAGTCAAGTGTTAGATGCACTACGGGCCTGGTTAATGGAGGATCGATAAAATGGCAAGAGTGCTAGCTGACCAGTCCCGCATGTCGGGGTTAGAAAAGGCAGCGGTATTAATGATTTCCCTTGGACCGGAGATATCCGCAGCGATGGTGCGGCAACTAGATGAGACCAATGTGGAAAGGCTGGCAGCAGAGGTTGCCTCAACCAAAAGTGTAGATATGGAAACCAGGAAGGAGGTCCTGGAGGAGTTTCGGGATATGTGTGTGGCCTTCGATTACGTGGCTCGGGGTGGTATTGATTATGCCCGGTCGGTTTTGGAGAAGGCCGTTGGAAGACAGGAAGCCGAGGAGATCCTATCAAGGCTAAACAGTCGGTTTCAGCAGCGTCCCTTTGAGTTTGCGAGGCGGGCTTCGGTGGACCAACTGCTGAGTTTCCTAGAAGGTGAGCATCCCCAGACCATTGCCCTGACATTGTGTCATCTTAGTCCCGGTCAGGCGGCGGCGATTTTAGCGGAGCTACCACCGGAGCAACAGGCCACTGTGGCCAAACGGATTGCTAACATTGAACGGATTTCTCCTGAGGCCATTGCCCTAGTGGAACAAGCCTTAAGAGAAAAGCTTTCCTCCTATGAGGGACAACATGTGAACATATCCGGTGGAGTAGATGCCATTGTTGACATCCTAAACCGTGTTGATCGAACGACGGAAAAGGCTATTTTGGATCGACTAGCGCAAAACGATCCGGATCTAGCCGAAGAGATCAAGGAAAGGATGTTCGTCTTCGAGGATATTGTTTTCCTAGACGACCGGGCTATTCAACGGGTACTGCGGGAAGTAAGTCCGAGAGATGTGGCCTTGGCTCTAAAGACGGCCAGCGAGGATGTGGCCAACGTTATTTTCCAGAACATGTCCTCCAGGGCGGCCGATGCCCTCAAGGAGGATCTAGAAGTAATGGGTCCGGTGCGGCTGCGGGAAGTGGAAGAAGCCCAGGGACGGATCGTAAATATTATCCGGCGGCTTGATGAATTAGGCGAGATTGTCATTGCCCGGGGAGGGGAGGATACGGTCGTTGTCTAGTCTAGTGAAGAATGAATATGTGTTAAGGGACCATTATCAAGAGTCTACCTATGCCCTACATCCCAAGGGTGTGCAGACACTCGAGGAAATGAAAAGAAATCTAGAAGTAGAGTACCGAAAACTGAATGAAAAGAAACAGAAAATGCAAGGGGAACTAGCCGGTAGGCAGGAGGCCATGTTGGCCGAAGCGAGAAGCCAAGCAGAGCAGATTATTGTCGAGGCTAGGGCAGCGGGAGATAGGATTCGACAAGAAGCAGAGCAGGAAGGATGGGCCCAAGGGCAGATGCAAGGCTACGAAGCAGGCCAGGCAAAGGCCAACAAGCTAATCGACCAGGCCAGGCGAATCGTAGAAGCTGCCGCGGAGGAGCGGCGACGTCAGATGGCAAGCCTTGAGCAAGATCTGATCAAGCTTGTATGCGAGATCGCCGGCAAGCTTGTATCTTACCGTGCGGAATTCGATCCGCGGATCGTCGAGGGGGTCGTGCACGGGGTGCTCGCTGCGGCCGGCGAAGCCACGCGCATTACCCTGCGGGTACATCCGGATCAAGTTGAGGTTATCGATGACCTTACGCTAAACCTTGGGTACAAGGTAGAAGTTGTGCCCGATGATTCCCTACGGCTGGCCGATTGTTTCCTAGAGTCGGACCTCGGGGATTTTGATGGACGTATTACAAGTCAGGTGATCCGCCTTGAGCAAAGGCTGACGGAAACGGCCTAGGAGTGTAGACGATGGATCTTTTAGGGAAGTATCGTCCAATAATCAAGCAAACCGATCCCATCCTGCGATTGGGCAAAGTCACCCGGGTAGTAGGTATCTGCGCCGAATCCCTCGGCCCAGATGTACAGGTGGGGGAGTACTGCCAAATTGAGACCTTCGATGGGCAAGGCACAATTGGTGCCGAGGTTATTGGTTTTAGAGACGGTCGGATCCTGCTGATGCCCCTAGATGATATGGATGGAATTAAGCAGGGAAGTCTGGTTATTGCCACCGGATGGCCTTTGCGCATCCGTGTCGGCCCGGATCTACTTGGACGGGTTATTGATGGTTTAGGGCGACCCATTGACGGCAAAGGTCCCCTCGTCGGTCCTTGGCAAACGATTAATGCCGCCTCGCCGGATCCATTAAGTCGGGAGGTCATCGATGAGCCTTTGTCTATGGGTATTCGCGCCATTGATGCCACCCTAACCGTTGGTAAGGGGCAACGAATTGGCATTTTCTCCGGGAGTGGTGTTGGCAAAAGTACCTTGGTAGGCATGATTGCCCGCAATTGTGCAGCGGATGTGAAGGTGATTGCCTTAGTGGGTGAGCGTGGTCGGGAGGTTAGGGAGTTTTTGGAGAACCAGCTAGGAAGCTGTCAGGAAACATCGGTGGTGGTTGCTGCCACCAGTGATGCACCACCCCTAATCCGCCTGAAGGCTGGCTTTACAGCTACCACTATTGCAGAGTACTTCCGCACGCAAGGTGCCGATGTGCTACTAATCATGGATTCAGTTACGCGGCTGGCCATGGCCCAAAGGGAGATCGGATTAAGTGCTGGTGAACCTCCCACCACGAGAGGCTATACACCTTCCATGTTCAGTTTACTGCCAAAGCTGATGGAACGGGCAGGAAAGGCTGAACAGGGTAGCATTACGGGGATTTATACGGTGCTGGTAGAAGGAGATGACTTCAATGAACCAGTTTCGGACACAGCCCGGGGCATCCTCGATGGCCATATTGTTCTCAGTCGTAGACTGGCGGAACAGGGTCACTTTCCGGCCATTGATGTTCTGGCAAGCATTAGTAGGTTGATGCCCAAGCTGGTTACTCCGGAACAATTGCATGACTCGCGTAAACTAATCAAGCTTTTAGCCGCGTACCGTGAAGTTGAAGATCTGCTCCAAGTTGGTGCCTACAGAAAAGGGAACAACTCGGATACGGATCTAGCAGTAAAGATGCACGATGCGATCAATGAGTTCCTGCAACAGGACCAGAATGAGGCTGTATCCTTCGAAAGAAGTATCGAAGAGCTCAGAGACTTGCTTGCAGGCATCTAGTAATACATCTAGGGAAGGAGGTGAGTAAATGCATTTGAACTTTGATATACAGTTACTAGAAGGGGTTGGAAAGGAGGTTGTGCCAGAACTACAGAGGTTCTCCCCTAAGACGGAGTTTCAACTGAAGCTTAAGGCGGTTTTGGATCTCCTTATTAAAGGTGCTGGGGTAGAGCAGCAAGCCTGTCCTGTACCAGATCTAGAAAACCTAGATGAGGAGCTGATTGAAGAAGGGCTCTATGCGTGTCCCTTGTTGGGTTCCCTTCCAGTGGAAATACCGTTAGTAGTCCCTGAAGCCGAGGAGCAGGAATCTGTCACGGCGGTATCCTCAGTGACAGTGCAAGAAATTGCGTCCAAGACATCACTGATTACTCCGGTGGTTAACGCTGATGTGACTTCCCCCTCCATAGGCAGAAGCGGTGAAGTTAACAATTGGCTCCCCGCTGACGGGGACCATACCCAGGAGGGAGTAGTCAACACTCAGGATAAAACCCCGGTACCAGTACAACCGGCTCCAAGGTTCGCAGGAGAAGGAATCTTAGTATCCCGGGAAGGCATGGCTGAATCAGAACTAGTGGGTCCGGAGGAAGAACTGTGGCCCAGGGAGTTCATAGAGGACCAGCTGGTACCAGAAGAAGGTGTAATCTTCGAGGTCCCCTCGCGGACCGAGCCAGTACAGATGCTGCAGTCTCCGAAGATAGCTACTGCTGGGGTATTACTTGAACCCGGCACTACAGATGGGGCTGGGGACCTGCCTTCCCTGCCTAAGGCCGAGTTTGTAACCGCGGGGAAGGAGCCGGCCTTACTTGAACAGACAGAAGGCGAGGCACCTATCGCTAACACCTTTGAGGAGCATATACGCCCTGTTCTTATTCAGGAGGGATCTTTACATACCCAGGGGGAGACTCGTGAGGGGAAAGAGGAGATCATAGTTCCAGAGGTGGACCGAGAACACAGACCCATTTCCCGTGAGGATGTATCTAGGGTAGTTCATCCCGAGGGATCATCAGTGCGGATCATCAAGACGGAACCAGCTGTGGGAGGCTCTCGCCGCTTTGATAGACAGGTGGTAGAGACCACCGAATTGACTAAGACGATGGATATACAGAATTCATCAGAGATGAGGATGGAAACAGTAGAAGATGTCGCATCTTTGGCAAGTTCCCCGGGGTCTATTCCGTGGCCTGACGATCAACAGGTGGAGCCAGCAGAGGACACTATGCCTTGGTCAAGTATGACGGAGGGCGTACACTTAACCGTCCGACACGATGTCTTCCCTGAAGAAGTTAGCAATAGAGTATCAACCGATGCTCCTTCTGTAGAATTGGTGGAGGATGTGCAGGAGGTAGGGGTCTACAGCAGACCAAGTCCCATTGACGAGTCAGGACAGATTCTCCCTGCGTCTGATGGGACTCGTGCAGAGTTGAACGTTACCAATGAAACCTTGGTAGATACCTCCGAGCAGATGAGAACAGGGCATGAGGATGTTCCTTTGGTTGAAGTTAGGGAAGTGGTAGATGCTGTAGTTCCTAGGGTCCTATCCCAGGAAGTAGAACAAAACGCTGATCCCAGAAGCGATAACCCCCAAGTCGTTCGTGCCCAACAGACGATCGGTACTGTAGAAAGGATGAGTAAGAACGAGACAATCCACGAGTCAAGCTCCGTCCCGAAGGGACCAAGTCCTGTTCCGCAGGAAGCTAGGCCTGTTCTAGAGGAAACCTTTCGGTTAGAGCATTATCCGGCAAGTAGCAAGGAGCATAACCCTAAGGGCCCGGGAGAGTTACCGGTACAGGAGCAGCATAGTCTAATCCCCAATGTGAAGGCAAATCGTACCCAAGACCCACTATTTGAAACACAGGAGCCATCGCCAGATACTGTGGTGGCTTTAGACAACTCTTGGGACATGGCGACTGAACCCCAAACTAGGGAAGAATTTCCAGAGCCCTCGTCTGTGGGAAGCATTGGGGCAACTACTACGGAGTATAGCAAGGACAAAGACCAAGATAGCACCCGGGAGGATGCAGGAACCACCAGTGTAGAACTGGAGTCCCGTTCCCAGCGGGTTCACACCAAGGATGCGCGTGGGAGGAAAGAAGGAGTGGTCTTTGAGCGGAAGGCCTTTGCTGGTGAAGTCCCCGAGCCGGAAGAGCCTGTGGAATTAGTCAAGGCGCAGAGCAACATCCCAGACGGTGGGGTTAAGCCCCTCTTTTCCAGGGAAGTAGCCCTTGAGTCTGAACCTAAATCCATCGAGGTAAAGGAAGTAGCCGAGCGGATTGTGCAAGAGGCGCGACTGGTTTCCGAGGGGACAGATCGGTCTTTCCATCTAAGGCTTTCTACGGAGAAGGCCGAGATCAAAGTGATCTTAAGTTTAGTTAATCAAAGGATTACCGGGCGTTTTGTGGTGGAGGAAGCTACCTTGTTTAGAACTTTGGAAAACAGCTTACCTGAGCTGCGGACCAGCCTGCAGCGGATGGGCATTGAGATGGGTTCGATGCAAGCTTTCCTGCATCAGGACTGGGGTCAAGGTAGACATTATCCTGACTACGAACCGGCTTATACCTTTAGTGGATTTCGTTTAGCGGGACATAAGGTAAGAAACATGGTACCTAGAAAGAACCTGATGGGTTCAACCATTAATGTCTTGGCATAAAGGAGGTAAACCATGAGGACATCGGCGGTAAGTCAACTAGTTGGTGGACAAGCTCAAGTGAGCGTTGAGGGCTCATCCTTGGGTGGTGAGGATTTCCTGAAACTAATGCTCACCCAGCTGCAGCTGCAGGATCCCACGGAACCGATGAAAAACTCAGAGCTATTACAGCAGTTTTTGGCGATGGCCAATATCCAGTCCTTAGAGCAGCTTTCCGGGAGTAATCAACGGATTATGGAGGATTCGGCGAAGCTTTTAGGGATGCATCTGTTAGGCCGAGAGGTGACCGTAGTTACCCAAGAGACCTTAGTAACTGGCCAAGTGACGGGACTACGCTACGACGAAGGGAAAGTATTTCTCACTATTGGCGGAGAGAACTATGCTTTAAGCGATGTGGTTGCCTTGGTGGAAAGTCGTTAGGGGGGCACTGCCAATGATTCAAAAAGTCAGTAGCCTTGGTCAACAGACGAGGCTTCAAGATGCCAGTCGTAGGGTGGAAAAGCCCTTTGACCAGATACTAAACCAAACCCTGAACAGGCAAGGGCCCCTCCAGTTTTCGGCCCATGCCCAAAGACGGATGGTAGGTCGCAATGTGAGCTTGACCCAAGAGCAGATGCAGCGATTGGATGAAGCTGTTGGTTGTGCGGCAGCCAAAGGGCTAAGGGAACCTTTGGTGCTCATTGAAGATGTAGCCATGGTTGTAAGTGTGACCAACCGGACGGTGATTACCGTATTAAGGGGAGACGAGGCAAGACAGACAGTATTTACGAATATCGATGGGGCTGTTATTGGCTAGGCTGGACCTTCTTCAAGGAAGTCTATAGCTTCGTCAGAAGGATGGAAGCTACCCGTCAATATACTAAGGAGGTTTACTCATGTTAGGCTCACTTTATACTGGTGTATCGGGAATGCGTACACATCAGCAAAAACTAAACGTAATCGGCAATAACATTGCCAATGTAAACACCATTGGTTTCAAGAAAGATCGGGTTGTATTTCAGGAGATGTTTGCCCGGACCCTGCAGGCTGCCTATGAGCCAGCGGCCCATCGGGGTGGGGTAAACCCCATGCAAGTGGGAACCGGTACAGCCCTCAGTAGTATTGATACCATTCATGAGCAAGGGGACCTTGCTGGCACAGCGCGCATGCTGGATCTAGCCATCCAAGGGGAAGGCTATTTTATCATCGGTCAATCCCAAGGTTTTGTCTACACTCGGGCGGGCTCCTTCGACATCGATGGTGCCGGAAACCTGATTAACCCAGTAACGGGGGGATTTGTACAGGGCTGGAATGCCACCGGTGGAGTAATCGACTCATCCACCGCTCCCACGAATATTACGATTGATCCAAAGCACCTAGGTCTTGGTGGGGGTACTGCAGATGAGAGACTTGAGGCATTAACGGTGGATGACCGGGGTCGCCTCATTGGTGTACTTGCAGATAACACCCCGATAGTCCTTGGACAAGTCGCCCTGGCTACCTTTCCCAATCCAGCGGGACTGAGCAAAGTCGGGGGTACTAGTTTCAGTGAAAGTCTAAACTCAGGCACAGCTCAACTAGGAGAGCCCCAAAGCGGTGGCCGCGGCCGGATCATCCCTGAGTCTTTGGAGATGTCCAATGTGGACTTGGTACAGGAATTTACAGAGATGATCACTACCCAGCGGGGCTTCCAGGCCAATTCCCGGGTGATTACTACATCCGATGAGCTGCTCCAGGAGACGTTGAGTATTAAGCGGTAGTAAGGTTGTGGGTGACCCTTTTGGGGTCACCCTCAAAAGAGGTGTCAGGATTGGATAAATCAACAATAATCGGCATAGTTCTTGGGGTCGTGGTGGTCGCAGGAGGTATCATTACCAGTGATGGCTCCGGGGGGTTCTGGAACTTTCCTTCTTTAGTCATTGTCCTGGGCGGTACCCTAGCTTCCACGGCGATCGCCTATCCTTGGGAACAGCTAAAACGTGTTCCAAAGGCCTTACGACAGGTTCTATCTCCGGACAATCGGGACATCCAGGAACTAATCGATCAGATTATTCAGATGGATGAAATGGCTCGGCGGCATGGACTGCTGGCCTTAGATGAGCAACTAGATACTATCGAGGATCCCTTTTTGCGGAGGGGTGTCATGCTGGTGGTTGACGGTGCAGATAAGGATAACCTCCAGGATGTGTTGGAGGCGGAGATCTTTGGAACCCAGCAGGAGATTGACGGTGATTGTCGGGTTTTCGAGACAATGGCTGGTATGGCCCCTGGATTTGGCATGGTGGGGACCTTGATTGGCCTTATTAACATGCTCAGCAACCTGGAGGATGCTGAATCGGTGGCCCCGGCTATGGCAGTGGCACTAATTACAACGTTGTACGGTGTACTGATGGCCAACCTTATTTTCAGCCCGACCGCGGCTAAGCTTGCCGCCCGGGGTGAGCAAAGACTACGAGGCATGGAAGTAATCCTTGCCGGGGTCATGGGGATCCAAGCCGGAGAGAACCCAAGAAACCTCAGGGAGTCTTTGGAAGTAATAGCTGGCTTGCGGCGGGAGGTGAGCCACCCTGGAACCGAAAGACCAGAGGAAGCGCAGAGCTCGATTGAGTGGCCTGCCTAGGCGTACTAATCAAAATCAATGGTATATTACTTACTCTGATTTGGTCACGTTGCTTTTATGTTTTTTTGTGTTGTTATATAGCTTCTCGACTTTAGATGTGCAAAGGTTTCAGAGTGTTATTCGGGCCTTTCAAAGCATTTTTGGTTCAGGCATTATGGAAGGAAACAACGGGGTTATGGATGATGCCCTAGAGGGTATTCAAATGGAGAACACCGATTATTCAACTACGTTATATGGACTGCTCAGAAGGGATTGGGAACAGCTAGAAGAGATTAGGGAGCAGTTGACGCAAATGCTACAGGTGCGGGGATGGGAAAGTTTTGTTAGTGTACACCGGGAGGAATGGGGATTGGTGCTCCGCTTTAAGGACAGTGTCCTCTTTGAGTTGGGTAAGGCGGATTTGACTCCCGAGGCTTTGAACATCCTGGCGGAGATCAGCATTTTCTTGTCCCGATGGCCCAATCATGTAAGGATCGAAGGCCATACGGACAATTTACCTATACGAAATGAACGCTTCCCCTCAAACTGGGAGCTGTCCACGGCGCGAGCCACTACGGTACTGAGATTCCTGCTGGCGGAGGCAGACTTTGATCCGTTGAAGATCTCTGCGGTGGGCTATGGGGAGTATCGGCCCGTTGCTCCTAACGAAACGCCCGAAGAGCGGCAGAAAAACCGCCGGGTTGACATTGTTATCTTGCGGCAGTCCCTATGGGAGATGAATGATTTTGATATAGATCAGCTATTTATGGGGGAGGCGACAGAAGGTGGCGGAGACGAATAAGACCACTGGACGGTGGGGCTTTATCGTATTAATCGTATGCTTGGCGGTGGGGGTAACCGTTGGGTCCGCTCTGTTTACTTATTACCTCATTCAAGGGAAAGTGCCCTTGCCTGCCTTTGCTAAGAAGGAAGCGGATAAGATGGGCCCAATGGTTAAGTTCGATGAGCTTGTGCTTAATTTCGGTCCTCCCGAGCGACATGGTTACGTTAGGTTCAGGCCAGAACTGGAGCTTTATGAGGCCAAAGGGGTCAAGATAATTGATGATTGGATGCCGGCCATTCAAAATGAGATCATCCTTTATATCCGGGACTGTACCATACAGGACTTTGGTACTAGTGCCAGCCTAAGGAGAGTGGCCGATGACTTGGTGGACAAGTTGAATAACTTGTTACCATCGCCACAGATTGCGAGACTGTATTTCGTCGGTCTTGTCATTCAATAAAAGGTAGGGAGATAGGAACGTGGGAAAGCCACAGCTAGAAGTTCGCCAAGTGAAATTCGCCCAGTTTGCACCGGAATCCGCCGCAGATGTATTTGTCCAAGGGGAGGAAATGATGGATCTGCCGGTGGAGGTAATCTGCGAACTCGGTACAGCCAGCCTATCCATTGAGGAGATCGCCATGCTGAAGACAGGAACGGTGATTGTCCTTAACCGGGGTGCAGGCGAACCCATTGCCCTAAAGGCCAATGGTCGTCAGATTGCCGAAGGCGAGATCTTCCTATTGGATAATCGGCTTACATGTAGAGTGTCTCGGTTGACCTTTGTGCCGAAAAAAGAAGCGAAGGAGATAACTGAGTGAAACTGCCAAGGAAAGCCCTCATCTTTGGAGGCATCGGTCTTGTCGCATTAGTAATCTCGGTGGTAATTCCCAATAAGGGTGATGTTGGGTTTTACCGGCAGATGTTAGTTGTCCTGGCCCTGCTGTTATTCTTGCTTATGGCTCGGGAGCTGTTACTTTGCACCCAAGGGGAGAGTAAGGACAAACGAGGCCAGATCACCATTACCGGATGCCAGAAACTAGGGCCAAGCAGTGGAATTTGCGTGGTAGAGGTATTGGACCATGTGTTAGTTATTGGGTTTACTAAGGAGCAGATTCAGCTACTTTGTGAGCTGCCAAAGAAGGATAGTCAAAAGAAGGAAACTGAAAATGACCAGGGTTGATGTAGCTAAGTATTGTCTCATTTTTGTTGTGGTAAGTATCGTGATGGTGCTAGGGGTGGGATGCGCCTTGGCCCAACCGGAGTCATTCTTAGAACTTATTGATGAGCCCGGTTCCAGGGAGGCCTATGTGGCCCTTGAGATACTAGCGGTGTTAACGTTGTTGTCATTGGCTCCGGCGTTGGTGATCACGGTTACATCTTTTACGCGGATCATAATTGTGTTGTCCTTTCTGCGCAGTGCCCTGGGGACTCAACAGTTGCCACCAAACCAAGTGATTATTGGCATGGCTTTGTTTCTAACCTTTTTTGTAATGGCCCCGGTGGGTCAACAGATTAATGATCTGGCTTTGCAGCCATATCTGGCCGAGGAGATTAGTCTTAGCGAGGCCGCCACCCGAGGCATATCTCCCCTGCGGGATTTTATGTTCTCCTTTACCCGGGAGAAGGATCTAGAGGTTTTTGTGGAGCTGGCTGGGATTGGGGAGCTTTGGGATCAAGATGATGTCCCCACCCATGTACTAGTGCCAGCATTCATGATCAGTGAGTTACGAACGGCTTTCCAGTTGGGGTTTTTGTTGTTTATCCCCTTCCTTGTGATCGATATAATTGTGGCCAGCACCCTGATGTCCATGGGCATGATGATGCTTCCACCGGTGATTATTTCTTTGCCCTTTAAGATTCTGCTGTTTGTGTTGGCCGATGGATGGAATCTAGTGATTAGATCGTTGCTTATGACCTATCAAAGGTAGGGGTGAGCATTCTTGAATGAGCTTTGGGTCATTAACATTACACGTCAAGCGATCACCACCACTTTGCTGGTGGGGGGACCCTTGTTGGGTGTTGGGCTTTTGGTCGGCCTTGTGATCAGCATTATACAGGCAGTAACCCAGACCCAGGAACAGACCCTGGTCTTTGTTCCTAAGATCCTGGCGGTAATGGCTGTGCTGCTCCTCCTGGGGCCATGGATGGCACGGATCATGTTGGATTTGGTTAACCGACTATGGGTTGATGTTTGGCTTAGTTTGTTTTAAGGAGGGAACTTCCTAGTGGACCTGCAGCTTGAGCTTAATCGCATATTCCTGGTCTTTACCCGCACTGCAGGGATCCTGGCGGGAACCCCGGTGCTAAGTGGCAGAACCGTACCCTTAGCGGTGAAGCTCTGGGTGACGATGACCGTTGCCCTGTGTCTTGCGCCAGTAGTATCGACAAGTGCCAAGGTGCCTACTGGTTGGGCGCCCTTTGTGCAAGCAATCCTTAGGGAGGCCTTGATTGGTTTTACTATTGGCTTTGTGGTTTTGCTGTTCTTTTTAGCGGTGCAGATGGCCGGAACCCTCATTGATCTACCTATTGGTTTTCGCATGGCTGAGATCGTTAGTCCCCAAGTGGATGCCCGGTCGGCGCCCTTAGGACAGTTGTATTTTCTTACCGCGGTCCTCATATTGCTGGCCACTGACGGGTATCAGTGGATCTTCCGCGCTATTGCCGAAAGCTTTGAGGTATTACCCCTACTCGCCGCTCCAAGGGGTTTTGCGGGAACCATCGCCGAGGGAATGGCACTTTTGATTCATCGGTTGCTTAAGATTAGCCTCCAGATCGCCTTCCCGGTGATGGCGGCGATTTTCATCGCGGATGTTCTATCGGGGATCATCTCCCGGGCGGTGCCCCAGATTAACATTTTTATCTTGGGCTTTCCGATTAAGATCATCCTGGGACTTTTAATGGTGATGTTAACCATGCCCTATTTCGGTAGCTTCCTTAAGGGAGTCTTCGAGTTTATGGGTCGCACATTGTTCGAAGTAATCGCGGCCTTGGGGAGTTAAGAATATGAGCGAGCTGTTGCGGTGGGATTTGCAGCTATTTGCAGAGGAAAAGACCGAAGAGCCAACGGAGAAGAAAAGGCGAGATACGCGAAAGAAGGGACAGGTGGCCAAAAGCCAAGAACTAGGCGTGGCGGCCAGTATCATTGCCTTGTTTGCGGGATTTCATCTTTGGGGGGACCATCTTGTCAGAGGCCTATATCAGTTTACATATAGGTGGTTTTTCACCCTTGGGGATAAACCGGTTAATGTTGAAAGTGTTGGGGAAATCGCTAAGACAAGCGTTACCAACATATTGTACCTGACGATGCCGGTGTTTCTGGTTAGTATTACCCTGGGGCTTTTTGTAAACTTCGCCCAGGTAGGATTCATGTACACTCCCGCGGCGATCTCACCGAAGCTGGAGCGGCTCAATCCCTTGGAGGGGTTGAAAAGAGTCTTTTCCAAAAGAGCTTTGGTACAGCTGGTAAAGTCCCTGGCAAAGCTCACACTCCTTGGGGTGGTGGCCTATGTACAGATCCGGCGGGATTACCCGGCCCTAGTTGCCAGTATGGGCCTTTCCATAGAAGAGAACCTGGTGGTCTTTGGTCAGTGGATTCTAAGTTTTGGCATGCGGCTTGGTTGGATCTTATTGGCCCTGGCGGTATTTGACTACGCCTACCAAAGGTGGGAGTATACGCAGAATATTAAGATGACCAAAGAAGAGCTGAAGGAGGAGTACAAGCAGACCGAGGGTGACCAGTTAGTTCGCTCCAGGATCCGACGGAAGCAAAGAGAGCTGGCCACCAGAAGAATGATGCAGATGGTACCCAAGGCAGATGTGGTAATCACTAACCCGACCCACATTGCGGTGGCCCTAGCCTATGACCTAGAACAGCGGCCGGCCCCGGTGGTGGTGGCTAAGGGTAAGGGGCCTGTGGCCGAAAGAATTAAGGACATTGCCCGGGAAAACGATGTATACATCATGGAGAATCCCCCCTTAGCCAGGACCCTGTACCAGTCGGTGGAGATAAACCACATCATACCAGAGGAATTGTTCCAGGCGGTGGCAGAGGTCTTAGCCTTTGTTTATCGACTTAAGGGCAAGACGCTTTAGGAAGGAGTAAGTACATGGCCACAAAGAGGATGAAGCAATCAGCCGGATACAAGGATGTCGTAGTGATGGTGGGGATCATTGGTATTGTGATCATGATGGTGGTACCCCTCCCTCCATATATCTTGGATCTACTCCTTGCAGCAAACATCAGTTTTGCAGTGGTGCTTTTGCTTTTGAGTATGAATGTCAAAAGTCCCCTGGACTTTTCCATATTTCCGCCGGTCCTATTGGTTGCCACTCTATTTCGATTGGCCTTAAATGTCTCTTCCACGAGACTGATCTTGCTCCACGGATATGCGGGCAGAATCATCCTCGCCTTTGGCAACTTCGTGGTGGGTGGGAACTATGTAGTAGGTCTTGTAGTCTTTCTTATCTTAGTGATCATCCAATTCGTGGTGATTACGAAAGGTTCTGAGCGTGTGGCGGAAGTGGCTGCTCGATTCACCCTTGATGCCATGCCCGGAAAGCAGATGAGTATCGATGCCGATCTAAATGCGGGATTAATCGGTGAGGATGAGGCCCGAAAGCGCCGGCAGGATGTGGCCAGGGAAGCAGATTTTTATGGGGCTATGGATGGCGCCAGTAAGTTTGTCAAGGGTGATGCCATTGCCGGGATTATCATCACCTTTATTAATATCGTGGGTGGATTAATTATTGGGGTGGTCCAAGGGGGCCTTAGTGTTGGCGATGCCATCCAGAAATATACCCTGCTAACCGTAGGGGATGGCTTGGTCAGCCAAATTCCGGCTCTGCTCATTGCCACGGCCACCGGGATGATTGTGACCAGAAACGCCTCCACGGGGAATCTCGGAGAGGTGTTTCTAGAACAAGTTGGGGCCCAACCCAAGACTATTGGCATTGCCGCCGGGGTACTTGTGGTATTCAGTTTAATCCCGGGGCTGCCCTTTTTCCCTTTTCTAATGATTGGTCTTTTGCTCGGGATTACCGCCTATCGGCTGACAAGTGCTGGCAAACAGGCAGAAGAGGAGTATAGATTAGAAAAAGCTAAGGACGAGCAGCAACGTTCTGAGATCATTACCCCTGAGGATGTACTTGAAATGATCAAAGTGGATCCCTTAGAGGTAGAGATTGGGTATGGCTTGGTGGTGCTGACCGATGAGAAGCAAGGTGGGGATCTTTTAAGCCGTTTCGGTGCCGTACGCAAGCAGTGTGCTCTGGAACTAGGCATGGTGGTACCGATGATTCGGATCCGGGATAATGTCCAATTGGGCATGCACAATTACACGGTTAAGATCTACGGTGCTAAGGTGGGTGAAGGGGAATTACGGCCCAATAGACTTCTGGCACTGTGTTCAGAACCCATGGAGGAGCTGGCGGGTGAACATGTGAAGGATCCCACCTTTGGGATGCCTGCGGTGTGGATCCAAGAGGAGCAAAGGGATGAGGCGGAAGCCCTAGGTTGTACTGTCGTCGATCCATCGACGGTGTTGGTTACTCATATTACCCAGGTAATCAAGGACCATGCCCATGAACTCCTTGGACGCACGGAGGTGAAGAAACTCCTAGATAGCCTCAAACAAGATCACGGGCCCTTGGTCGATGAGCTGGTGCCAAATCAACTGAGCATCAGCCAGATCCAAAGTGTTCTCAAGAACCTATTAAAGGAAGGAATCAGCATTCGGAACCTCGTCGGGATCCTTGAGGCCATGGCGGATCATGCCGGTAGTGCTGATTCCATTGAGACCCTCACCGAGTATGTAAGGCAGTCCCTGTCTCGGCAGATTACCGAGGAGTATCTAGGACCCGATGGAATCTTGAGGGTGATTCGCCTGGACCCTGCCCTGGAGGCGGTACTGGCCGAAGAGGCGAAAACCGGGGGGATCATTGAGGCCCAATTTGTGCATCGGCTGATGCACCGTCTGATGCAGGAGATACAAAAACTGGCGGCAGGCGGTTACCCGCCAGTAGTGCTGACATCAGCGCCAGCCCGCCCAGTATTTCGGCGGATTATCGAACCGTTGGTGCCCCAGCTGATTGTTCTATCCTTCAATGAGATTGATCCAAAGATTCAACTGGAAGTAGTGGGGATGGTTAACCATGAGAATTGACGGCACCTGTTGGCAAGGGAGTGACTGGCATGTTTCAAAGGGAGAATATTGAGGCCTATAAAGTACAAAGCCCGAGGGAAAGGCAAAGAGAGGAACTGATCAGTGACCACTTATCCTTAGTGCGTCGTATTGCCGAGCGGTTGGCCATTGGGTTACCGAACCACATGCAAGTAGATGATCTAGTGGGCTATGGATACCTGGGCCTAATCGAAGCAGCCCAGCGGTATGACCCCTGTCAAGGCGTTTTGTTCTCCACCTTTGCCTCCAAAAGGATTCGGGGAGCGATGCTGGATGGGATTCGCTCCGAGGATTGGCTCCCCGATAGCCAAAGGCGGAAGATCAAAGCCATGGAGCGGGCCTATGCGGAGCTTGATGGAAGGTTTGGTCGTCCCGCGACCGATGCGGAGGTAGCGGATGCCCTACACATTGATCTTACAGAGTTGTATGACCTACAGCAGAAGGCTTCATCTACCACGATGCTTTCCTTGGAGCTAATGATTAGCTCCCCTGATGGCGACGGGGGACAGCTGTCTGACCTCATCGCGGATCGACAGGCTGTTAACCCCCAACAGAGGGTAGTTGAGGAGGATCTCAGGAACAGACTAGCCCAAGCAATTGGCTCCTTGCCCGAAAGGGACCAGATGATCTTGTCTTTGTATTACTATGAGGAGCTGACCATAAGTGCCATTGGTGAGGTACTTGGGATCTCCAAAGGAAGGGTATCTCAGCTACACACCAGGGCCATTATGCGACTTAAGAGCATGCTTGAAGACGAGGCCCATGAGTTACTTAAGCTAGGAGAGGAGGTGTGTTAGATGATTCGAGGTCTTTACACCGCGGCAAGTGCCATGGTATTAGGTGATACCCAAATGAATGTGATTGCCCACAATTTGGCCAATGCCTCCACCAATGGATTTTACCGGCAGTTACTGATTCAACAGGGGAGCGGTGGTCAAGAGGTACAAAGAAACGACGGGACCCGAACAGTCCCTATTGGGGATCTGGCCACTGCAGTGATCGCAGAGGAACTCTTTGTAGATACCAGTCAAGGTTCCCTGATTGAAACCGGTAACGTTTTTGACCTAGCCATTGAGGGAGAGGGTTTTTTCGCAGCGCGAACGCCAAGAGGCATTCGCTATACCCGCTGTGGGGCTTTGGCCCTGTCCCCAGAGGGCTCATTGGTCACCGAACAAGGCTACCACGTCCAGGGACTAAACGGTGATATTCAGCTAGAAAAGGCTGAGTTTAGTGTGAGCCCATCTGGGGAGATCTTCCAAGAAGACCTAATCGACAAACTGCAGATTGTGAGGATTCCCCGGGAAGCTTTGCTTGCCGAAGGCCATAGCTTCTATGCGCTGAAATCCATGGAGGGTGTTGAGTTAGCCGAGGATTGTATGGTGGTGCAAGGCACATTAGAGCAGACCAATGTTAGTGTCATTGAAGAGATGGTAAGGATGATCAGTGCAGTGCGGGCCTATGAAACGGCCCAGCGTTTGATTACCGCCCAGGACGAAGTCCTCGGGTTTGCGGTGGAAATAGGTAAGGTATCTTAAAGAAAAATGGGAGGTAATTAATCATGATGCGTTCATTATGGATTGCTGGTTCCGGCATGACAGCGCAGGAGCTTAGTATCGCCACAATCTCCAACAACCTAGCCAATGTGAACACCAGTGGTTTTAAGAAAAGCCGGGTAGACTTCCAGGATCTGCTTTACCAAACGGTGCGCTACAGTGGAACCCCGGTGGTACAAGGGGCCCAGATTCCAACGGGTATTCAAGTGGGACATGGGGTGCGACCAGTTAGTACCCAAAAGATCTTTACCCAAGGGGATTACCAGCAGACCGATAATCCCTTGGATCTAGTCATCGAAGGGGAAGGGTTCTTCCAGGTTACCATGCCCGATGGTTCCACGGCATACACCAGGGATGGTGCATTGAAACTAGACAGTGAAGGACGTCTGGTTACTTCCGATGGTTTTGTGCTGGAGCCGGAGATTGTCATTCCGGACAATGCCCTGGATATCTCCGTAAGCACGGATGGTACCGTTTCTGTTTTGACTTCGGACTCGGAAGCAGCCCAGGAAGTAGGACGCATTACCTTGGTCCGCTTCATTAACCCGGCGGGACTCCGCAATATTGGCAGAAACTTGCTAAAGCAAACCTCTGCATCAGGGGAGGCCATCTTTGGGACTCCTGGACTGGAGGGCTTTGGTACCGTAGCCCAGGGCTACTTGGAAATGTCAAATGTTAAGGTCGTTGAGGAAATGGTCAGTATGATCACCGCCCAGCGGGCCTATGAGGTAAACTCCAAAGCGATTCAGGCCTCCGATGAGATGTTGCAGACAGCGAACAATCTCCGGCGTTAGGGTGAGATAATGATGCATCGGCGACGAATGTACCTACTCCTTGTTTTACTAGCACTGATCCTGACCCAGGGTATTTGTGCCCAGGTGCTCATCAAGATTGATGAGCATGTGGAGGTATCCGGTACCAAGATCTTCTTGGGGGACATAGCCCAAATTCAAGGGGCGGATCCAGCGGATCTAGAGCAGCTGGAGGTGGTCTATATCGGGGAAGCTCCTCTGCCGGGGTATAGCCGGACGCTGTCCCTTGGGATCCTACGGATGCGTCTGCAGCAGGCCAAATTCTCGCTTAAGGAACTGGAGCTTTTGGTACCCCCTTCTTTTCGGGTATCCACCAGGACGCAAGTGCTAGAGTCAAAGAGGATTATCGAGGTGGCAGATGGGGCGTTGATGCAGGCTTTAGTTGAGTATCCACAGGTTAGGTTTGAAAGGATCACTAAGGTGCAAGATGTTGTACTACCCGAGGGGGAAATACAATTGTCCCCCTCTTCCCTCCCTATGGTGGGACGGACGATGTCCTTTGGCATCGATGTGTTGATTGACGGTGTGTTCTATCGGTCCCTATGGGTCTCCTACAGCGTAAGTTTGCCGGTTCAAGTGGTTGCAGTAAAGGATGCCCATATGAAGCATCAGGTGCTAAAGCCCGATGAACTTGTACTAGTGGAAAGGGACCTATTTGTTGTGCGGGATAATGCGTTTAGTTCTATAGAAGACTTGGCCGGGTACCGGGTTAAACGCTGGATACTGTCCGGGACAGTTTTGACTAAGGATCTAATCGAGCCTGTACCCGAGGTTACAGCTCAGCAGATTGTGACCCTAGAAAGCTCATACGGCAATGTCTACGCCATCACCAAAGCTTTGTCTTTGGAGGATGGGTATGTAGGTGATTGGATTAGGGTGGAGAACCTTGAGTCGGGCCGGGTCGTGATTGCTGAGGTGGCCGGACCCGGACGGGTAATATCTTTAATTACAAAGGGGGCGTGAAAATGCGTAAGAGATTATCTATCATATTGTTGATGCTCCTGATGGTTACGATTACATCTGAGTTGTGTGCCGCTTCGTTTTTTGCCCAGTTAATGCGGGATCGCCGGGCCCATAAGGAAGGGGATCTTGTTACAATTATTGTTGTGGAGCAAGCGGAAGCAACACAAACCGCGGCTACCCAAACGGGGAAAAAGGGCTCCGTTGGTGTTGGCCCAGGATTAGGGTTATTGGATTTTATTCCCCTTATCCGGGCCAGTGGCGATGATGATATGAGCAGTAAGGGAACCACTTCCCGGGGCAGTTCGTTGCAGACAAAGATCACAGCCCAGATCTCGGAGAAGTTACCCAATGGAAACTTGGTTATTGAAGGGACGCATTCCTTCGTATTAAACGGGGAAAAACAGGAGATTTCCATCAAGGGTGTAGTTCGTCCGGACGATATTGACGGGGACAACGAGGTCTTATCTTCCCATATTGCCGATGCGGAGATTACTTACCAAGGCTTTGGTGTGGTGGGAGATAAGCAACAACCTGGAATCTTGACTAGGTTGTTTCAGTGGCTGTTCTAACAGGAGGGATTAGTGTGAGGTTTCTCGCCTTATTGTGTGCTTTCTGTGTGTTCTTAAGTCCTGGTTTTCTTGAGGCTTCAGCCTTCGATCAGCCAACGGTACGGCTTAAGGACATTTTGCGGATTGAAGGGGTTCATCCCCAGCAATTGGTGGGTGTGGGTTTGGTCACGGGTTTGGCTAGTACCGGTGATTCAAGTAAAAGCCCCACGTCCAACATGTTGATGACCCTGCTTAGTAGTTTTGGTATTGCTGCCAGTGACATGCCCAGTCGTAATGCAGCTTTGGTGATGGTAACCGCGGAGTTGCCTCCCTTTAGTCGACCGGGCGATCGGGTTGATGTGAGTGTATCCTCCATTGGTGATGCAAGAAGTCTTGTAGGGGGCAACCTGTTTCTCACTCCCTTGCTTGGTGATGACGAGGAAGCCTATGCTTTCGCCGAGGGACCGGTTTCTGTTGGCGGTTTTTCCGCTTCGGGCTCGGGCTCGTCGGTAAGTAAAAACCATCTTACCGCTGGCGTTGTACCTGCAGGGGGACTAGTGCAGAAACCAGGAGCGACACCGATTCTCGATGAACAAGGGTTCTTGCCTTTGGTGCTAAACAGTGAAAACGCTGATTTTACAACCGCGGCCCGGGTGGCGGAGGTGCTAAACAAAACCTATACACCAGATACAGCCCTTGCGCTGGATCAAAGCCGTATTGCAGTGCTAGTTCCCCCGGCCTATGAGTACCGGCTTGTAGATTTTATCGCTGATTTTGGTGCCCTCGAGGTGAATCCGGATAGCGTGGCAAAGGTAGTCGTTGATGAGCGAAGCGGGATCGTGGTGATCGGGAAAGATGTACGTATTACTCCAGTGGCCGTGGCCGCCGGGAGCCTACAGGTTGCTATTCAGACCGAATACGACGTTGTTCAACCACCGCCCCTCTCGGGAGGAGAGACCGTTGTTGTGCCGGAGAGCAAGATCACCGCGACAGAAGGGCAGAAACAAATGACTGTACTGCAATCCGGTAGCACCATCCAGGATCTAGTCACCGCCCTCAACGGACTTGGCGCAAGTCCCCGGGATGTTATCTCGATCTTACAAGCAATAAAGGCTGCCGGTGCCCTCTATGGTCAGCTGGAGATTCGTTAGGAGGATGCCTATGCGTGTTAGTACTGCCTCTACTGTGCAAGGACAGGACTTCGATGCTAAACTTAAACAAGCATGTCAGGAATTTGAAGCCATTTTCTACCGAATGCTTCTCAAGGAAATGAGGAAGACAGTCCCACAGGGTGGTCTAATTAACCGGGGACTTTCTACCGAAGTATATGAAACCTTGCTTGATGAAAAGCTGGCTGATGAGTTTGCCAAGCGCGGGGATTTAGGGATAGGTAAGGCCTTGTATGAGCAGCTAAGCGGTAGGCCGCACCAAATAGCCAAAGCCAGGTAGTCTAGATAAAGGGGACAGTGGTGTGAGTGAAGTTCTAAGTCAAAAGGAAATAGATGAGCTAATTGGTCTGCTATCTGAAGGGACTGTGACAGAGGAGCTGCCCGAGGTTATTCCCTATGACTTTAAGCAGCCGAATAAGTTCTCGAAGGATTTGATTCGCAGCATTGAACGAATCTTTGACCAATTGAGTAGGACCCTAAGTACTAGTCTGTCCATGCAGACCCGTACCCGTGTGACTTCCCGGGTGGTTTCTGTAGAGCAGCTTAGTTATGACGAGTTTCTGCGTTCGATCCCAAACCCATGTATTGTGGCTGCCTTCGGGATAGAACCGTTACCTGGCACAGCCTTGATGGAAATGGGTATAGATATTGGCCTAGTCCTTTTTGATATTCTCTGCGGAGGCCCAGGACAGATCATTGACCAGCGGGGTGAGCCTACAGATATTCAACTTAGGGTGCTTCGCCATCTGATCAAAACCATTTTGCAGAGGGATTTGCCAATTGCTTGGCATGATGTGGTGGCACTTGAGCCTACCTTGCAGAATATAGAGACCAATAGTGAGTACCTGCAGATCAATGCTCCGGAGGAGGTTGGCATTCTAGCTACCTTAGGATTACAGGCTGGACAACATGAGGGAAGCGTTAATTTCTTTATGGCGCATAGCAGTCTTGAGGGAATCATGTCTCGTCTACAACGGGGATTTAGGGGACGGGACCAGAGCCGTACCTCCGTTGATGTCAAGGATCTGGGGACGACGGAATTAGCCTATGTTAGGGTACCGGTGGAACTAGAACTGGGTAGTGCTGGTCTTACCTTTTCGGAAGTAGTAGTCCTGGAGAAGGGTGATGTCATTCTGTTGGGAGACATTGATCAACCATCGGTGGTGCGTATTGCTGGCCTGTCCAAGTTCCAGGCAGTGCCCGGCGTACACAAGGGGCGGATGGCTGGTAAGATTACTGGAATATGGGAAGGGGAAACCGATGAGTAGGTATGAACTGACTGATGAGCACAAGGACATAATCGGTGAGGTTGGCAATATCGCCATGGGATCTGCAGCTACGGCTCTTTCGCAGATTCTACAAGAAGAGGTGCTGATCACTACGCCTGTTGTAGAGCTTGTGAAGGTTGTTGACCTAGAGGAGCAGTTTCCCGTGCCCTGTTTGGTCTGCGAGATCAATTATATTACGGGACTATCCGGTTCTAATGTCCTAATTCTAAACCAGGACGATGCTAAGTTAATCGCATCGTTGATGATCGGTGAGGATATATCCAATGATCTCCAGGCCGACGAATTAGCCCTCAGTGCCTTAGGTGAAGCGATGAATCAGATGATGGGGTCAGCGGCTACAGCCATGTCCAAGTTTTTCGCCACCGAGGTGATTATATCGCCCCCAGATGTTCAGGTGAACCTAGTCAGAGAAGGGAGCGGTTTCTTCTCTGAATTCAGCGGCTCCGATGATGTGGTCGAAGTCCTCTTTCAAATGACAATCGGTGATCTGCTAGAGAGTACTATGGTTATGATCATTCCTTTGGAGTTTGCTAGATCAATGTCCGATAACTTGCTCACTGAACTTACTGAGGAACCCGTTGCTGACCCAGAGCCCAAAAAAGTCGAACTACAGGAAATCACGCCGGAACCTAAACCAGTAGTGCATTCCGCGGCTATTGCCAATGGCGGTGAGAAAATGCACCATCAATTTGATTTTGAGGTACTTAAGGATACAACACTAAAAGTGAGAGTAGTGCTTGGTCGGACGGAAATGACTATGGCGCAGATCCTGGCCTTGGGAAAAGGCTCCATCGTCGAGCTGGACCGATTGGAGGGCGAACCGGTGGACGTATTCATCAATGAGAAAAAAGTAGCCGCAGGTGAGGTGGTAGTTGCCGGGGAGCAACTGGGTGTTCGGATTACCGAATTTGTTGCAGAGCATTAGCCTGCAAAGGCAGGTCGCCTTACTTAGCTAAAGCGACCTGCACATTTTAGCTTAGCGCATTGAGCATGGCACTCCAGATCTTGGCATGACCATATTCATCAGTGATAATCGATGTTAGCAGATAGCGGATGTTGGCTGTCGGTGCACATTGTGCAAGCATCGAATAGCGGGCTACAGCGCTGATCTCGCCGGCAATGGCGGTCTCTACGTCTTCCTTGAAATCACCGGTTGGGGTTGGACATGCCGGTGGCGTGGATAGCGGCGGTGGATTCACACCCAATAAGGCAGCCTGGATACGGGCGTGAGCATACTCATCACCGACAATACTAATGGTGAGCAACCGAAGGATGTCAGTGGGTGCCTCCAGTGCAATTCCAGCGTAAAAGCCAATATCACAGAGCTCATCCTGAATGGATTCCTCAAGGTCAGCTCGAAACTGATCCAGATTGCAGGGTGGCGCCACGGATATTCTCATCTCTTCATTGATCATGAAGCCTTCCTCCCTTCGTTATCCTTCTATATTCTATGTTAGTTTTCGACCGAGTTAACGTGACCCGAGACTTGTTTTACCGGGTATAGGTGCATCATTCTGCTGGCTCCAAGGTGACCTGAATGTAGTCTGGTTTCGGACGGTTAACATCAAAGAAGAAGGATAACACAAGGGGCGTCTGGCGCTTTTTTAGCAAGGCCATGGCCAGTATCTACGGGCTGCTATTGCCAATTGACGATGATCACGATATGAGAGTCTATTGGGGTGGTATTATGTTCATCAAACGTTCCCGGAATAGCAGACTCAAGAACCTGAAAGTACATAGGCAGCTTAAATAGGGCATAGGTTTCTATGCGGTATGCTTCTGGGATAAGCCCGTTTATCATTATGGCGGGTACATCCGCTATGAGGAGAAATAGCACAAAGACCTGTCCTCCCAATTGCTATTACCCTTAAGGCAAAGGGGGTCGTCATATGGAACTACGCCCAATGGTGTGATATAATCTGTGTTGTTGGCTAGGGTATTCTGGATGTTTTCGGGCTCACGGGAACAAATCCATGCCTTCGATCATGTGATGGGTGACCTTAGCAAACCAACATTCGCCTTTTAACGTCCATCAAAGCCAAATCAAGTTCAAGAGGTCCTGCTCAGGTTTAGGCAGGGCCCCAAGGATTAGCCCCATGCGTTTATCGTAACATACACTAATTCTCGGCTTGCGGCACAAGTGATAGTGTAACAAGTTGACGGGAGGTTTTACAATGCAGGTACTTGTGGTTATGTTGTCTAGAACCGATGTTCTTCACGAGATCCTCGGTGACTTTGTAGAGTCAGGCATCAAGGGTGCCACAGTGTTCCATACCTATGGACTAAGCGAACTTGTCCCAGAAAGCTTGCCCTTTTTCGGGAGGGTGAGTTACCTTACTTCCGGTAAACATCAGGATCACAGAACCATCATGACTGTGTTAGAGGATGATCAGGTAGAGACTGCAGTTCAGGTAGTCGAGAAGCATGTAGGTGACCTCGAACAACCGGATACCGCCTTTGCTTTCACGATGCCTGTTCTTTTTGTTAAGGGGCTTTCGGGGCACGAATGGCATGCGAACGGAGATGACACCTAAATGTTAGCGGCAGCAGGTTTACTAATTGTTCTTGGTCTATTTGGCGGTAAACTGGTTGGCAAAATTCACATGCCCAGTATTACTGGTTGGATCTTGGTTGGCCTTGTCCTAGGTCCATCGGTGTTTAATGTTGTCACCGGAGATATCGCCCAGATGCTTCAGCCCATTGAGGGCCTAGCCTTAGCGATTATTGCCTTGGCGATCGGCGGGGAATTAACCGTAAGCTCACTTAGAAAACTTGGCAGCTCCATTATTACCATTACCATTGTGCAGATGCTGATGACCTTTCTGTGTGTCTTTGGGGCCACATATTTATTCGGCGCGTCCTTACCATTGGCCCTGGTATTTGGGGCCATGTCGGCTGCTACTGCGCCAGGGGCTACAGTAGCGGTCTTACATGAGCTAAGAGCAAAGGGCCCCCTAACCCACACCTTATTGGCGGTAGTTGCCCTGGATGATGCTTTTACGATTCTGTTATTTGGAATTGTGATGAGTTTTGTCGAAGCCATGGTGGCTGGCGGTAGTGTTGCTGTGACGTCCTTAGTAGCACCATTGCTGGAGATTGCTTTTTCCGTCCTGTTGGGTGTGATCATGGGTTTTATCGGGATATTTGTTTTGGATCGGCTGCGCCGGAGCGAAGAGATTTTACCCTTTGTGATTGGGCTTGCGCTTCTTGTCGCGGGTTTAGCCACTAAGTTCAACCTTTCCTTGCTTTTAGCCGCGATGGTGACCGGTTCTGTGATAGCCAACTTTAGCACCAAACCACGGATCATGTTTGAGACTTTGCAGCAGATTGAAGCACCAATCTATATCCTTTTTTTCTCCCTAGCCGGAGCGAAGCTACATTTGAGTGCACTTAGACAGGTAGGATTGCTTGGAGCAAGCTATATCGTTGGCCGTACTATCGGTAAGCTTGGGGGCTCGTATCTGGGAGCTGTGCTGGCAAAAGCCCCTGAGACGGTGCGCAAATACTTAGGCTTTGCCATGTTACCTCAAGCGGGGGTAGCGATAGGTCTTGCGATTGTGGCCGTGGAAAGACTGCCTGAACTAGGGGGCGTAATCATGACTACCACCCTGGCGGCAGTAGTGGTCTATGAGATCATCGGACCCTTGGGTGCCAAGTACGCCCTTACCCAAGCAAATGAGACAAATGTTCCTAGGGGCACGAGAAAAGAGTCGGTTTCAGGTTAGAAAGAAGACCGGGATACTGCCCGGTCTTTACAATTCTAGTGTAGGCAGGTTTCCAAGACTGCTCCCTCCAAGTGGAAGTATCGTTTGTTAAGTGATATAATGATTCCTGTTGAAATTCCCTCAGGCTTTGCAGTGACGATTCTAAGCGAGCCCTTCTTGTATGAATCAATCGGACAACGAAAGTCTGTCAGGAATGCCAGAATTAACTCAAGGGATACTCGATCATAGCTTGGGTATATCTGTGCCTCCTAGCAGGGGTAGGTTTGTGTTGCCTATTTTTATGATCGAAGACGGAGATGAAGTGTAGATGTTAGCAGCAGCAGGAGCTTTGATTGTGTTGGGGTTATTCGGCGGCAAGTTGATTGGGAAAATTCGCATGCCGAGTATCACCGGGTGGATCATTGTTGGACTTCTTCTAGGCCCCTCTTTTCTCAATATTGTGTCTACAAATATTGCCAGTGAGCTGCAGCCAATTGAGGGTTTGGCCCTTGCGGTTATTGCATTTGCCATTGGCGGAGAATTAACGGTGAGTTCGCTTAGGAAATTGGGTGGCTCCATCATTACTATAACCATTGTACAGATGATGGTCACCTTCGGTTCGGTTCTTGTCGTTACTTACTTGATCAGTGAATCCTTGCCATTGGCCCTCACCTTTGGGGCGATGTCGGCGGCCACAGCCCCAGCAGCAACCATTGCCGTATTGCATGAATTGAAAGCCAAAGGTCCACTAACTCGCACGTTGTTGGCGGTGGTTGCCCTAGATGATGCATTTACTATCGTCCTTTTTGGTGTAGTAATGAGTTTCGTAGAAGCTATGGTTGGTGGCAATAGTATAAATGCAACATCGCTGTTAGCTCCCTTGCTCGAGATTACTTTCTCTGCATTACTGGGGATTGGCGTGGGAATAGTTGGTGTCTTAGTCTTAGATCGGTTACGGCACAAGGAGGATGTGTTGCCCTTTGTGATCGGACTTGCTCTTGTGGTTGCAGGCTTGGCCCAAAGACTCAATCTTTCCCTTCTGTTAGCAGCAATGGTAACAGGCTCGGTCATCGCTAACTTCAGTCGAAAGCCGAGGACCGTTTTTGAGACCCTAGAATCTGTGGAGCAGCCAATATATATTTTGTTCTTTGCGCTGGCAGGCGCTAAGCTACAGCTAAGTGCCCTGCAAGAAGTTGGTTTGCTTGGAATAGGTTACGTACTAGCCCGGTCTATTGGCAAATTGGCGGGCAACTATTTGGGCGGTTTGCTTGCTCATGCTCCGGACTCCGTAAGAAAGTACTTAGGCTTTGCTATGTTGCCCCAAGCGGGGGTTGCCATTGGTCTTGCCATTGTAGCCGTGGAGCGTTTTCCCCAATTCGGAGGTGTGATTATGACAACCACCCTGGCGGCTATCTTTGTCTATGAGGTCATTGGTCCGGTGGGTGCTAAGTATGCTTTAGTTAAGGCCGATGAGGTTCCCCGGGCACAGGTTGGATCAAGTTCATAGATGGTCTACCTCTATCCTTTCTTTCGACGGTGCATATAGTGATATAAGAGCCGTTTGAAAGGTAGGAGGTAGTCTATGGAAACCGACAGCAACCTTGTATTAGTGAATGGCTATTGGTTGCCAGAATCCAGTATTCAGTCACTGGGTAACGATATCTATGTGGAAATTGGGCTGCTTGCCGCAAGTATAGGGGTTAATTACCAAAAAGGTGAGCACGGGTATATATTAAGCCGCGAAGAACCGGCTTTGCTTGGTAGAATAATTGCTATTGATGCGGCCCACGGGGGTGCCGATGGAGGAGTTAGGGGACCTGCTGGTGTGCAGGAGAAGGATGTTAACCTAGATGTCGCTTTGCGGCTTGCCATCATGGTTGAACTTGCCGGAGGTAAGATCATCCTAACCCGCAAGGCTGACTATTCAGTTTCCTTCGCAGCGCGGCTATCGACTATACTTGATGCTAAGGCGGAGTGTATTATCAGTATTCATCAAAGTAATGCCGAGGGAATCCGAGCATATCATGGTAGGGACCTCAATTCCCGGCGGCTTGCCTTAGAGGCGCATCGGGAGCTTATCCAAGACCTAGCTCTGAAGGATCAGGGACTTCACGAATCGGCTGTGGATCTGCTTCATGTATCCGAGGTGCCCGGCGCAATTATTGAGACCATGTCATTGTTTAGTCCACATCTAGAGAAAATGGCTTCATGTGTGATGAAAAGGCAGCAAGCCGCTGCGGCCCTCTATCGGGGTATTCGCGCCTTTTTTGAAGAACTCTAAGAAGAAGAATTGTAAACGTCAAAGCTAACCCACATAGCACCAGTTTTGTTGTGGTGGGATAATCGAACCATCATAACTTAGCGAGGTGACTGGTGTGGTGACCCAAGACAAACGTCAGCTTTGGGAAGAACG
>Ga0172382_10001377_pt1 | contig 43594 bp, 42 predicted proteins | sample Leawel138RmetaG_FD_122245 | JGI IMG/M metagenome (GOLD analysis project Ga0172382, IMG submission 122245) | Leachate microbial communities from a municipal landfill in Southern Ontario, Canada - Leachate well 138R metaG | ecosystem: Engineered > Solid waste > Landfill > Unclassified | place...
ATCTGCTGCTGCACCGCCGCGGTGGTCGCCTTGCCCAGCGTCGTCATCGCCACGACCGCGCCCACACCGATGACGATGCCCAGCACCGTCAGGAACGAGCGCAGCACGTGCCGCCGGATCGAGCGCAGCGCGAGGAAGAAGATCGTCCCCAGCATCAGGCGCCGACCTTTGCGCCATCGCGCTGTTCGATGGCGTCGACGAGGCCGTCCTTGAAGTGGACGATGGTGCGGGCGAAGTCCGCCATCTCGGGCTCGTGCGTGACCATCAGCACGGTGATGCCGGAATCGCGGTTGAGGCTGCTGAGGAACTGCATGATCTCGATCGACCGCTCGCTGTCGAGATTGCCGGTGGGCTCGTCGGCCAGCAGGACCTCGGGGTTGGTGACGATGGCGCGGGCGATGGCGACGCGCTGCTGCTGGCCGCCGGAAAGCTCGGCCGGGGTGTGGTCCCACCATTCCGCCAGCCCGACCTTGTCGAGCGCCGCCATCGCCGCGTCGCGCCGCGCCTGCTTCTCGTCGCCGCGATAGAGCAGCGGCAGCTCGACGTTTTCCAGCGCCGAGGTCCGCGCCAGCAGGTTGAACCCCTGGAACACGAAGCCGAGATACTTGCGCCGCAGCAGCGCGCGCTGGTCGCGATCGAGCGTCTCGACGCGGTGGCCCTTGAACCGGAAACTGCCCGCGGTCGGCACGTCGAGGCAGCCGAGGATGTTCATGCACGTCGATTTGCCCGAGCCCGAGGGCCCCATCACCGCGACGAAATCGCCTTCCATGATATCGAGGTCGATGCCCTTCAGCGCCTGGAACGCGGTCGCGCCTTCGCCATAGACCTTGGTGACGCCGCGCAGGGCGATGAGGGGGGCCTCGCCGGGCCGTGCGTCAGCCACCGCGGCCTCCACGCTCGCCTCCGCCCTGGCGCTGCCGCTGGCCGCGGTTCGAGCCCGAGGCGTCGCCCGATCCCGCAAGCTGGCCGGTGATCACCTTCATGCCCGGCTTCAGCTCGCCCGAGACCACTTCCGTTTGCGTGCCGTCGGTATCGCCGGTGACGATCTGGACGGCCTTTGTCTTGCCGTCCTGGCCTAGCACATAGACCGTCTGCGTCGCCCCGCGCGTCATCGTGACGCTGCGGTCGGCGCGATTGCCGCGGCGCGGGCGGGAGGTGATCACGCCGGCAATGCCGCTGGACTGCGCCTGGCCGCCTTGCGCCTGCGTCTGCGGGGTGAAGCGCAGCGCCGCATTGGGCACGAGCAGGACGTTCTGCTTGTCGGCGGTGATGATGTCGGCAGTCGCGGTCATGCCCGGGCGGAGCTGCTGGTCGCGGTTGGCGACCGAGAGATCGGCCGCGTAGGAGACGACCTGCCCCGTGCTCGACGTGCCCGAGGTCGACGAGGAGGAACTGGCGTTCTGCGCCGTCAGGTTCGAGCCGATCTCTACGCGCGTGATCTGTGCCGGGAAGGTCTTGCCGGGGAAGGCATCGACCGTGAAGGTCGCATTCTGCCCCTGCTTGACCGCGCCGACGTCGGCCTCGTCGATCGCCACTTCCAGCTTCATCGTCGTCAGGTCCTCGGCGATGACGAAAAGGGTGGGCGTGTTGAACGAGGCGGCCACCGTCTGGCCCGGATCGACTTGCCGCGCCAGCACCACGCCGGAGACGGGCGAACGGATCACCGCGCGGGCGCGCTGGGTCTGGGTCTGCGCCAGCGACGCCTGGCTGGCGACGACGTTGGCTTCCGAGACCTTGAGCGCCGCGGCCGCGCGCTGCGCGTTGGCCCGGCCGGCCTGCAGCTCCGTCGCGGACGGCACCCGGCCGGCCGACAGGCGATGGACTTCCTCCAGGCGCGCAAGCTGTGCCTGCGCCTCGGCCACGGTGGCGCGCGCCTGCGCGACCTGCGCCTGGTTGGCGGCAAGCTGCGCCCGGTTCTGGCGGATCTGATCGTCGAGCTGCTCGGGGTCGATCTCGGCCAGCGCCTGGCCGGCGGTGACGCGGTCGTTGACGTCGACCAGCACGCGCACGACGAGGCCGGAAAGCTGCGAGCCCACCGTCACCTGGTTGGTTGGCGCGAGCTTGCCGGTGGCCGAGACGGTCGTGACCAGCCTGCCGCGCTCGACCGGTCCGGTCGCGTACCTGGGCTGGTCCGATCCGCCCAGATAGCGCACCGCCAGCACGATGAGCACCAGCACGGCAAGCCCCGCGCCGCCCCACCTGGCATAGCGCCGCCAGGCGGGCTGCGGCTTCACGCCGAGGAATTCGTCGAGATTGTCGTCAGCCATGATCGGTGGTCCCAGGGGCAGGTGTAGGCGGAGCGGTGGGCGTCACCGACGAATCCCAGCCGCCGCCGAGCGCGGCATAGAGCGCGATGAGCGCCGTCGCCTTGTCGGAGCGCGCCCGGACGAGTCCGTCGCGCGCAGAGATCAGCGCGGCTTCCTGCGCGTTCAACGTGGTGAAATCGGTAAGCCCCGCGCGGTACTGGCTGCGCGCCATGATCGCCGAGGCGTTGGCGGCGTTGTGGGCTATCGTGAACTGCCGTTCGCGTTCCTGCGCCGATTGCAGCGCGACGATTGCGTTCTCGATGTCCTCCATAGCCGTCAGTACCGACGACTTGTAGGCAGCGAAAGCGCCTTCCGCGGCCGCGCGGTTCGATCGGACCTGGGCCTCCAGCCGCCCGCCGTTGAAGATCGCCTGGCTCAGCCCGGCGAACAGGCTGCCGGTGATCGTCTCGAACAGGCTGCCGATGCTGCTGGCGCGGGTGTCGAGGCCGCCGCTGAGGTTGAGCGCGGGGAAAAGCTGCGCCTTGGCAACGCCGATCCGCGCCGTGGCGGCGGCCAGATCCCGCTCGGCCGCGCGCACGTCGGGCCGCTGGCGCAGCACGTTGACGGGGATGCCGACGCCGACGCTTTCCGGCCCCGTGGGGATCGGCCGGACCGGTGCCATGAGCTGCTTGAGCGCGCCCGGCGCCTGTCCGGTCAGCACGCCGATGCGCGATACCGCCGCGTTGTACTGCTGTTCGATCGTCGGAATGCCCGCCGCGGTCTGCGCCCGGCTGGCGCGCGCCTGCTCGACATCGACCGAAGAGACCAGCCCGGCCTGCACGCGGAACTGCGCGATCTCCAGATTGTCGTTCTGGATGGCCAGGTTGTCGCGGGCGTTGCGGAGCTGCGCCTGGTAGACCCGCGCCAGCACATAGTTGCGCGCGACCTCGCTCTCCACCGAAAGCAGCATCGTCGCATAGTCGAAGCCGGCGGCTTCGTATTGGGCGCGGCTGGCCTCGACGTTGCGCCGCACGCCGCCGAACAGGTCCACCTGGTAGCTGGCGTCGAGCCCCAGCGAGAAGTTGCTGTTCCCGCCGCTGGTGGTGGTCACGCTGCCGTCGGGCAGCGTGACGGTAGTGCCGCCGCCGCGCAGGCTCTCGGTGCGGCTGTAGCCGCCCGATCCGGACAGCGTCGGCAGCAGGTCGGACCGGCTGCCCACCAGCGCCTCGCGCGCCTGCCGCAGCCGCGCCACCGCCTGGGCCACATCCAGATTCGCCGCCGCGGCCTGCTCGACGAGCTGGCCAAGCACGGGATCGTCGAAATTGCGCCACCAGCGCGTCAGGTCCTCGGCCGTGGGCGGCGCGGTGACCGACCAACTGTCCGGAACGCCGAGTTCGGCGGCGCTTCGGGGGCGATAGTCGGGACCCACGCTGCAGGCCGACAGGAGCGCGCTGGCGAGCAGGATGGCGTGTGCGGGCTTCATTATGCGTGGGATGGCTTTCGTATGCTTCGGCGTCCAGTCGCAATCTGTCGTAAAATGTACACTCGCATCTCGGGGACGATAAACGCCGCTGCGGCGCTACGGTTGTCGGGAGCGGCGCTTCCATCGCGGTGGAACAGGGCTTAGGAGATATTCAACAGCAGGAGAACAACGATGAAGGCAGCGGTGCTGCGCGAGGTCGGGCGGGCGCTTACGGTCGAAGACGTCGCGATCGGCAAGCCCGGCCCGCGCGAGGTCCTTATCCGCACGGTGGCCACGGGGGTCTGCCATTCGGACCTGCATTTCCTCGAAGGCAGCTATCCGACCCCGCTGCCGACCGTGCTGGGCCACGAAAGCGCGGGCGTGGTCGAGGCGGTGGGCTCGGCGGTCTCGCGGCTCAAGGTCGGGGATCACGTCGTCACCTGCCTATCCGCCTTCTGCGGCCACTGCGACCACTGCCTGACCGGGCACCTCAGCCGCTGCGCCTCGCCCGAAGTGCAGCGTCCGGACGATACCGAGCCGCGGCTGGGCGCGGCGGGAGCGCCGATGGCGCAGTTCCTCAATGTATCGGCCTTCGCGGAACAGATGCTGGTGCACGAGAACGCCTGCGTCGCGATCCGGCCCGACATGCCGCTCGACCGGGCGGCGCTGCTCGGCTGCGCCGTCGTCACCGGCTTCGGCGCGGTCACGCGCACCGCCGGCGTCCGCCCGGGCGAAAACGTGGTGGTGATCGGCTGCGGCGGCGTCGGTCTCTCGGCGGTCAACGCCGCGGCGATCGCCGGCGCCGGGCGGATCATCGCGGTGGACCGGTCGCCCGCCAAGGAGGCGCTGGCGCGCAGTTTCGGCGCCACCGATTTCGTCGATGCGTCGGGCGTCGACCCGGTCAAGGGGGTGCGCGATCTGGTGCGCGGCGGCGTGCATCACGCGATCGAGGCGGTCGGCCTCGCCGTCACGGCCGAGCAGGCGTTCGCCATGCTGGCGCGCGGCGGCGTCGCGACGATCGTCGGCATGATCCCGGTCGGCCAGAAAATATCGGTCCCCGGCGCGCAGTTCCTGGGGGAGAGGTCGATTCGCGGCTCGATGATGGGGTCGAATGTCTTTCCCATCGACGTGCCGCGGCTGGTCGAGTTCTACCTGGCCGGAAAGCTCCATCTCGATAAGCTGATCGCGCGCCGCATTCCGCTCGAGCAGGTCAACGAGGCTTTCGCCGAGATGAAGAACGGGGCGATCGCGCGCTCGGTCGTCATGTTCGACCGATAGCCTGCCCGGCGGCCCGGCCGCTCGCCCAGGCCCACTGGAAGTTGTAGCCGCCGAGCCAGCCGGTGACGTCGACCGCCTCGCCGATCGCGTAGAGCCCCGGCACGCGCGCCGCTTCCATGGTGCGGGAGGAAAGCCCGGCCGTGGCGATGCCGCCTGCGGTCACTTCCGCCTTGGCGAAGCCTTCGGTCCCGGTGGGCGTGAACTGCCAGTCGCGCAGGCGCTCTTCGGCCGCGCGCAGGGCCTTGTCGGGCAGGTTCGCCAGTTCCGTCGCAAGGCCCAGCCTTTCGGCCAGCGCACCGGCGAGGCGATCGGGAAAGTGGCGGCCCAGCGCGGCCTGAAGATGCGCGCGGGGATGGGCGCGCTTTTCCGCGAGCAGCCAGCCGGCGGCCGCGTCGGGCAGGAAGTTCACGCCGATCGGCGTGCGATGCTGCCAGTACGACGATATCTGCAGCATGGCCGGGCCGGACAATCCGCGGTGAGTAAACAGCGCCGCCTCGCGGAACCGGGTCTTGTTCCAGCGCACCTCGACTTCGGTGGAAACGCCCGAAAGCTCGCGGAACAGCGCCTCGTCGGGGCCCAGCGTGAGGGGCACCAGCGCCGGGCGCGGCTGGACGATCGCCAGGCCGAAGCGGCGCGCGACGTCGTAGGCGAAGCCGGTGGCGCCGAGTTTGGGGATTGCCGGGCCGCCGGTGGCGAGGACGAGCGCGGGCGCGCTGTATTCCCGGCCGTCCCGGCTCACGCGGAATAGCCCGCCGCCATGCTCCACGCCGCTCACCGGATGGCCGGGCAGGAGCATGACGCCGGCGCGCTCGCACTCCGCGACCAGCATGGCGACGATCTGCCGCGCGGAGCCGTCGCAGAAAAGCTGGCCCAGCGTCTTTTCGTGCCAGGCGATGCCGTGGCGGTCCACCAGCGCGATGAAATCCTGCGGCGTGTAGCGGCCCAGCGCCGATTTGGCGAAGTGGGGATTGCCCGACAGGTAGCGATCGGCGGCCGTGTGGACGTTGGTGAAGTTGCACCGCCCGCCGCCCGAGATCAGGATCTTCCTGCCCGGCGCGTCGGCATGGTCGATCAGCAGCACCCGCTTGCCGAGCTGGCCCGCGGTCGCCGCGCACATCATGCCCGCCGCGCCCGCGCCCAGGACGATGGCGTCGAAGGTCAACGCGTCGCTCACCGGCCCGCGATGCCGGCGGCGATTTGGCGGCCGGACGGCGGCTTGAGTTCGGAGAGGCGCGGCATCGCCGGCCGCCTAGGCGCTTCGCCGGGCGCGTTCAAGGCGGACTTGCGGGCTGGCGGGGAAGGGCTAGGTTCGCCGAACCACAGGAGAGGGGATGCAAGCCGCATGTTCGTGAAGTTCACCAGCGCCGACCGCGTCGCCACGGCGGTCAACGCCTCGCAGGTCACGTTCATTTCCTCGGTCAGCGAGGGCACCCGCATCCGTTTCGGCGAGGGCCGCAGCGTGACCGTGGTTGAGCCGATGGATGAGGTGATCGACCGGCTCAACCGGACGATGTCGTTCCCCGAAGTATAGTGTCCGCTTGCCTCTGCCGGTTGCGGGGCGTGCCGGGCGGCGATGGTTTCGTCGGATCAGGCGTCGTTCCCGATTGACGTGAGCCACAGTGTATCGCATCAGCCCGCGCGCCGCCGCGCGGACTGTGGGGAAGATACTGTGGGGAGATATCGTGTGCCGTCAGCCTTTGGTCGCAACGTTCTGACGCTTGCCTTCGCCGCGCTGGCCCTGGCCGGCTGTCAGCGTAGCGCCCATCCGATCGAGGAGGCGATGGTCGCGGGCGGCGACGAGTGGCCGAGCTGGGGGCGCACCGGCCACGAGACGCATTACTCCCCGCTCGACGAGATCGACGCCGGCAATGTCGCCGACCTCAATCTCGCCTGGCACTTCGACCTCGAACCCGGCTTCACGCCCAGCACGCCGCTGATGGCTGAAGGCAAAGTGTTCCTGACCACCGGGCATTCGCACATCCGCGCGCTCGATGCGGTCAGCGGCAAGCAGCTTTGGGAATACGACGGCGGCACGCGCCAGCGCGCGACCTCGCCGATGGACCTGAGCTGGGGCAACAAGGGCATCGCCTATTCCGACGGTCGCGTGTTCCTCGGCACCAGCGACGGCTACGTCGTCGCGCTCGACGCCGCGACCGGCAAGGAAGCATGGAAAGTACAGGACTTCGCCGAGGACGAGCCGCGCACGATGAACGGCGCCCCGCGCGTGTTCGGCGGCAAGGTCATCATCGGTCACGGCGGCGCCGACATCACGCCGCTGGTCGGCTACGTCTCGGCCTACGACGCCAGGACCGGCAAGCTCGCCTGGCGCTTCAACACCGTGCCCGGCGGCCCGGAGCAGCCGGCGACCAGCCGGGCCGAGCAGGTCATGCGCCCCACCTGGCCCGGCGGCTGGACCAACCCCGACGGCACGCGCCGCGGCGGCGGCGGCACCATGTGGAACGCGTTCAGTTACGATCCGGACCTGAATCTCATCTACCTCGGCGTCGGCAACGGCTTCCCCTACAACCAGAACAAGCGCAGCCCCGAGGGCGGCGACAACCTGTTCCTCGCCTCGATCGTCGCGGTGAAGGCGGACACGGGTGAATACGTCTGGCACTACCAGGTCTGCCCCGGCGAGCAGTGGGACTGCACCGCCACCACCGACATGACGCTGGCCGAAATGGAAATCGACGGCAAGCGGCGCAAGGTGCTGATGCAGGCACCGAAGAACGGCTTTTTCTACGTGCTCGACCGCAAGACCGGGGAGTTTCTCTCGGCCGAGAAGATCGCCAAGGTCACCTGGGCCGAGAAGATCGATCCCAAGAGCGGCCGCCCGGTCGAGAATCCCGGCATTCGCTATGCCGGCAAGCCGGGCCTGTTCGAGATGTGGCCGGGGCCGACGGGCGCGCATTCGTGGCAGCCGCAGGCCTACAGCCCGCTGACCGGGCTGGTCTATATCCCGGTGATCGAGCAGGGCGCCGTAATCGGCGACGTGGCGCCGGACGCGACCGGCATGATCGCCAACATGGGCGTCACGCTGATCCCCGAGGCCGATCTCAAGGGCGGGGCGCACGCCTTCCTGCGGGCCTGGAATCCGGTGACGCAGAAGCTGGCCTGGGAGAAGGAACTGCCCGGTTCCTGGCCGGCGGGCGTGATGGCCAGCGCGGGCGGCCTGGTCTTCCAGGGGCGCATGGACGGCAAGTTCGTCGCCTATGATGCGAAGACCGGCGCCGAGGTCTGGGCGTTCGATGCGCAGGCGCCGATCGTCGGCGCGCCGATCACCTATCGAGTGAACGGCAGGCAGTACGTGACGGTGATCACCGGCGCCGGCGGGCAGGGATCGGGCATGCAGACGCTGGGCAACCAGGAGCTTGACACCGACTATCGCCTGCCCCGCCGCGTGCTCACATTCGCACTGGACGGCACCGACACATTGCCGCCGCTCGACCGAACGGCGCCCCAGCCGCCCGCCGATCCGACCTTCAAGCCAGATCTGGCGCGGGCCCAGGCCGGCGCGATGCTGTTCGGCACGCGATCGTGCATGGTCTGCCACGGCTGGAACGCCGTGGCCGCCGGCGCGGCGCCCGATCTCAGGCTTTCGCCGATGATCGTCGATGCGGCGACTTTCCGCACGGTGGTCAAGGACGGCGGCCTCAAGCTCAACGGCATGCCGCAGTTCGCCGAGTTGACCGATGCGGAGCTGGAGACGATGCGTTTCTACCTGCGGTCGCGGGCGCAGGCCTACCCGGCCGAGCGCGAGGCGCTGATCGCCCGGCGGCAGGCGGCCGGACCATCGAGCGCCAGGGCGGCGGATTTCGCCGGCAAGTGGAACGTGGTCATCCAGACGCCGGTGGGGCAGACCCGCGCGGTGATCGACCTCAGCGCCGATGGCGAGAAGCTGGCGGGCAAGGTCACGGCCGACGAGGGGAGCGTCGCGGTTGCCGGCAAGGTGGAGAACGGCCGGGCGAAGTTCTCGGGCCGGGCGAGCATGCCGATGCCGATCACCGTCAGCTACGATCTGGCGCTGAAGGACGGCAAGCTGACCGGCGACAACGCGAATGGGCCTTTCGGCACGTTCGCCATCTCCGGCACCAGGGCGCCCTGACTCCCGATACCGAGTCGCACGATCCTGCTCCGCTAGCCGGCGACGCTTTCCGGCCGCTTGTCCATTACGTGTTGGCACGTATCGGCAACCATATGTCGTGGAATGCGAAGCGCGATCCCGCCTGCCTTGCTAGGCAGGCTCCGCCCGGTATCGTGCCGGGGGGCGAAAAGGGGCTCTCGAATGTCGTTCGGTATCTGCCTTCCAGAAGTTCCTGGAAGGTGTGACGCGCCTGTGCGGATGCATGGGCCGCGGTTCCTGCCGGGCTGCCTCGTTTCGTCGCACGACCGTGGCGAGCCCTTGTCCATCGCCCGGTCCCGGCTGGAGAGCGCGCGAGCCTGACATGTACGATCTTGTTTTCACCATCGATCAGGACGTGAAGCGCCGCGCTTCGGTGTCGTTCTTCCTCAACAACCACGGCATCTTCGCCGAGCCTTTCGAGAACATCGGCGAATTCGTCGACTGCTGGCCCAAAACGGGCGTCGTGCTCGTCCACGACGATGACAAGGCGGTCGCTTCGCTGATGCACGAGATCTGCAGCCGCCATACCTGGCTGCCGGTGGTGGCCTATTCCGAAGATCCCGCGCCGTCGCGGATCGTCGAGTCGGTGCTCGACGGCGCGGTCGGCTATGCGGCGTGGCCGGGCAGTGGCGATGCGCTGATCGCGGCCATCCGCAGCGCCGGCAAGCGTTCGGGCGCGATCGCCGCCGGTTCGCGCAAGACCATGGCGCTCAGCCGGATCGAGAAGCTGTCCAAGCGCGAGCGCGAGATCCTGGCCGGCATGGTCGAGGGGCTGAGCAACCGGCTGATCGGCAAGGAGCTTCAGATCAGCCCGCGGACGGTGGAACTCCACCGCGCCAACCTGCTCAGCAAGCTTGGCGCGCGCCACAGCGCCGAGGCGATCCGTCTGGCGATCGAGGCCTCGCTGCCGAGCTTCGTGCCGGCGCTCCTGTCCGACGCGGCCTGAATTCGGCCGTGTGATCGACGCAGAAAGATCCGGGGCGGCGCAGGCCGGCCCGGGTCTTTCTGCGTCGGGGTGACGCGCGGCGCGCAAACGCCATCGGCCCGCGCTCAGTTGAGGCGGCCGGGGTCGCTTGCGATCAGTTCGTGCAGCCGCGTGCGCAGCGTCTCGAGGCCCATCTCGGACAGGGCGCGCTGCGGACAGTCCGCCTGCAGCAGCGCGGCGAGGGAGCGCTGCATCTGGGCGATCATGTCGATGGCCTGCAGTTCCTGCATATGCTCCCCCACCACCGCGGGATTGGCGCAGAGCGTCGTGCCCAGCATCTCTATGTCGAGGCTGAGATCCAGCAGCACGTCGGCCACCGCCCGCAAGTGGGGTCTGGGCTCGGCGGCGATCATGCGGCCTGCGCCAGCTCGTCGACATCGGCGTTGAGCGCCTGGAGGTTGAGCACCATCACCATCTGCTCGTCGATCGCCGCCAGCCCTTCGAGGAAGGGGACGACGCCGTCCTGCGCCATCGACGGCGGCGGCTGGAGCGTCTCGGTGGGAACGGTGACGATGTCGCTGACCGAATCGACGATCAGCCCGCGCGCCTGGCCGGCGTACTGCGTGACGATGATCGCGTGGCGGGGCGTCGCCTCGGTCGGCTCCCAGCCCAGGCGCGCCGCCAGGTCGACGACGGGAAGCACCGTGCCGCGCAGGTTGACCACGCCGGCGACATAGGCGGGCACGCGGGGCAGACGTGCCGTGGGCGACCAGGCGCGGATCTCGCGGATGGCCATGATGTCGATGCCGAAGATCTGGTCCGCCACTTCGAAGGTGATGAGTTCGCGGTGCATGGGGCCTGCTCCTGTCTTGACGTCAGTGGGAGACGCGGCGCACGGCCGCGATGAGCTTGTCGGTATCGAACGGCTTGACGATCCAGCCGGTGGCGCCGGCGGCGCGGGCGCGGGCCTTCTTCTCTTCCGAGCTTTCGGTGGTGAGCACCAGGATCGGCCGGTCGCGATGGCGGCTGCCGCCGCGCAGCCGCTCGATCAGGCCGAAGCCGTCGAGCCGCGGCATGTTGATGTCGGTGATGACGACGTCGGCCTCGTGCGTGGCTAGCCATTCGAGCGCGGCGATGCCGTCCTCGGCCTGCACGACGTCGAAGCCGTTGGTGGTCAACGCGTGGTTCAGCAGCGCGCGCATGCTCGCGCTGTCGTCCACCGTCAGTATCCGCGTCGTATCGGTCATTGGGTCTGCCCTCGCTTTCCTTAAAACAGTTCGACGTCGCCCGAGGCGACCGGCGGCCTTGCGACCGGCTTTTCCTGGGGCGCCAGCTGCGCGTCGACGGCGCGGCAGCGGACCTGGCCTAGCGCGGGCCGGAAATCGACGCGCCGGGCGGACACGCCGCCCAGGTCGAAACGCATCAGCGCGATCCGTTCGCTCTCCAGGAACGAGCGCGCGAACTCGGCGTTGGCGGTGCCGATCGCCTGCATGCCCGTGCGCAGGTTGGCCCCGCCATAGAGATGCGCCTTTATCCGCGTCTTGATCGCGCCCCAGGCGAGCATCTCGTTGATCAGCATTTCCATCAGGTAGACGCCGTAGTGCACGTCCACCGCGCCGCCGCCGCCGTGACTGGCGGGCGGCTCGGCCAGCAGAAAATGGTTCATCCCGCCCACCTCGGCGACGGGATCGAACAGGCAGGCGGCGACGCAGCTGCCGAGCACGGTGCCGAGTTCGACCCTTGGGTCGGTGCTGACGCGCACTTCGCCCTGCATCACCGACACACGGATGGCGGCGGTGGCGCGGCGGGGCGCTCCGGGTAAGCCGGTCATGGCGTTCATGCGGCTTTCCCCAGCGCGTACTGCGCGATGTCGCCGAGCGGGGCGACCACGCCGGCGGCGCCGAGCGAGATCGCCGCGCGCGGCATGCCGAAGACGGTGCAGGTGGCTTCGTCCTGCGCGATGGTCGGGGCGCCGGCCTGCGCCATCGCCAGCAGGCCGCGCGCGCCGTCGCTGCCCATGCCGGTCAGCAGCACGCCCACCGCGCGCGGGCCGACGGCCTGGGCGACCGAGCCGAACAGCATGTCGACGCTGGGCAGGTGGCCGGACACCGGATTGCCCGGCCGCAGCCGCGCGTAATACTTGCCCGGCACGCCGCCGACGGTGAGGTGCCGCTCGTCGCCGGGCGCGAGGTAGCAGTGGCCCGGCCGCAGCGGCATGTCGGGCTCCGCCAGCGTGACGGTGGCCGGCGAGCTTGCGTCCAGCGTCTTGGCGATCGCCTGGGCGAAGCGCGGGTTGACGTGCTGGACGATCACCGTCGGCGGGCAGTCGGCGGGGAAGCTGGCCAGCACCGTCTGCAGCGCCTCGACGCCGCCGGTCGAAGAGCCGATGGCGATGATCTCGGGCTTGTGCGCGCGGATCGCCGATCCGGTGCGGACCGCGGCCGAAGCCGCCGGGCTGGGCGCGCCGGGCGCGCGCCGCTCGAACCTGACCTGCGCCGCTTGGCGAATCAGGTCGCCCAGCTTGGTCGGACCGCCCGAGCGCAGCGCGGCGTCGAGGTCGGCCTTGGCGTAGCAGTCGATCGCCCCCAGCGTCAGCGCCCGCGCGGTGGTTTCCGCGCCCTGCTGGGTCGAACCCGAGACGATGATCACCGGCGTCGGCCGCAGGGTCATGATCTTCTCGAGGAAATCCAGTCCGTTCATGCCCGGCATCTCGATGTCGAGCGTGACCACGTCGGGATTGTGCAGCTTGATCAGTTCGCGCCCTTCGGCGGCGTCGCCGGCCGCGCCGACGACGGTGATGCCGGGCTCGGCCGAAAGACATGCGGCCAGGATCGCGCGCATGGTCGGCGAATCATCGACGATCAGAACCCGGATGCTCATGCTGCGCTCCTGCAATAGATGGTGGGACCGGCCGGCCGGAGCTGCGCCGAGGCGGGGCCGGTGACGCGCTCGCTGTGGCCGATGTAGAGAAAGCCCCCGGGGGCCAGCGCCTGGGCAAAGCGGGCGACCAGCCGTTCCTTGGTCGGGGTGTCGAAATAGATCATCACGTTGCGGCAGAAGATGATGTCGAACCGCCCCTTCATCGGCCATTGCCCGTGAAGGTTGAGCGTGCGGAAGCGCACGAGGTCGCGGGCGGTGTCGGACAGCGTCGCCATGCCGTTCTTCTCGCTGGTCCAGGCCTTGCGCAGCGCGGCCGGAACGGGCTCCAGGTCGGCGGCGGGGTAGGTCGCGGCCGCGGCTTTCGCCAGCGCGTGCTGGGCGATGTCGCTGGCCAGCATCCGCAGGTTCATGCCCGCCAGCCGCCGGCCCGGCGCGGCGTCCTCGCCCAGCAGCGTCATGGCGATCGACCAGGTTTCCTCGCCGCTCGAACAGCCGGCCGACCACAGCCGCACCGGCTGCCCGTCCTGCAGCCGCCGCAGCAGCGCGGGGCGCGCCTCGCGGGCGAAGTGTTCGAAGTGGTGCGGCTCGCGGTAGAAGAAGGTGTGGTTCGTCGTCAGCGCGCCGACCGCGCGGGTCTGCTCGGCGGGATCGTTCCGGATCAGCTCGATATAGGCCGAGAAGGTGCCGCAGCCGGATGCGCGCACCAGCGGCGCCCAGCGCGAATAGACCAGCATCGCCTTGCCTTCCTCCAGCACGATGCCGGCGTTGGCGTAGGCGATCTGGGAAACGGCGCGGAAATCGGCGGAGCTGTAGACGTCGGGGCTGATCCCCGGCATCGGCTCCGCCAGCGCGGTGGCCAGGGTCATGCGGCCTGCCTTTCCGGCTCGCCCATGGCGCCGCCGACGAGGCCGTCGACGTCGAGGATCAGCGCGACCTGGCCGTTGCCCAGGATGGTGGCGCCGGCCACGCCGTCGACCGCGCGGAAATGCGTGTCGAGGCTCTTGATGACGAATTGGCGCTGGTCGCAGATGTCGTCGACCAGCAGCGCGGCCTGGCCGGCGGACTCGGTGTCGACGACGATGAGCACGCCGTTGTCGGATTCGCGCGAGGGCCCGCTGGCGCCGATGACGTCGCGCACCGAGATCACCGGGATGAAGCGGCCGCGCATGTTGAACATCGAGCGCTGGCCCAGGCCCTGGAGTTCGCCGGCCTTGGGCCGAAGGCATTCGACCACGTGCGCCAGCGGCACGACCATCGATTCGTTGGCGACGCTAACGATCATGCCGTCCGAGATGGCGAGCGTCAGCGGCAGGGTGAGGGTGAAGGTGGTGCCCTTGCCCTCTTCCGATTCGATGGTGATGCGCCCGCCCAGGTCCTTCACGTTCTGGCGCACCACGTCCATGCCGACGCCGCGGCCGGACACGCTGGTGATGCTGGCGGCGGTGGAGAAGCCGGGCGCGAAGATCAGGTTGTCGATCTCCTCGGGCGAAAGCTGCGCGTCGGGGGAGAGCAGGCCCTTCTCGACGGCCTTGGCGAAGACGCGGGTACGGTCGATGCCCTTGCCGTCGTCGGCGATCTTGATGAGGATCCGGCCGGAGCGGTGCTCGGCCGACAGGGTCAGCGTGCCGTCGGCCTGCTTGCCCGCGGCCAGGCGTTCCTCGGCGGGTTCGATGCCGTGGTCGACGGCGTTGCGGATGAGGTGCGTCAGCGGCTCGCCGAGGCGCTCGATGACGGTCTTGTCCAGCTCGGTCGCCTCGCCGATCAGTTCGAGGCGGACGTGCTTGCCCGTTGACGAGGCCAGCTCGCGCAGGATACGCGGCACGCGGCTGAATACCGTGCCGATCGGCTGGGCGCGGATCGACATGGCGCTTTCCTGGATGTCGCGCGTCAGCGTTTCGAGCAGGGTCAGTTCCTCGTTGGCGGTGACGCCCTCGTTCGACAGGCGCTGGGCCATCATCGCCTGCGCGATGACCAGTTCGCCGACCGAATCGATCAGCCGGTCGAGCTTGGCGAGGTCGATGCGGATCGACTGCCCGCCGTTGCCGGCGGCAACCGCAGCCGCTGCCGCAGCGGCTGTGGCGGGGGCGCCGGCCGCAGGCGCGACGGCGGCGGGCGCGGGCGCGCTTTGCGGAGCTGCCGCGACCGGCGCGACCGGCGCGGGCGCCGCGACGGCCACCGGAACAGGCGCAGGCGCCGGTGCCGGCGCGAACGCCGGCGCGGGAATGGCCTGCGCCGGGGCGCTGATCATCGGCGGCGGCATTTCCGCCGCTTCGCCGAAGATGAGGCTGCAATCGTCGCCGACGAAGTCGAAGATCTCGCGCACGGCGTCCTGGCTGACGCCGCCGGGCAGCCGGAAGCTCCAGCCGAGATAGCCCTGGCAGGGGTCCAGCGTGTCGAGCGGCGGCAGCTTGGACACGTCGCACATGACGCACTCGCCGCCCAGGCCGACGATCTCGCGCAGCAGCAGCAGCGGCTCGCCGCCGTTGAGCATGGCGCCCGCGTGCGGGCGCAGGTGGACATGGAACGAGGTCTCCGCCTCCGGCTCGGCCTCGGCCTCGGCCTCGGCCTCGGGCGCCGGCGCGGCGGCGGCCATGTCGCCGAACATGGCGTCGAGATCGAGTTCGTCGAAGGCGTCACCGAAGTCGGGGTCTTCCTCGTCCGCGTCGCCGGCTTGCGCCACGGCGGGGGCGGGGGCGGGGACGGGGGCCGGATCGGGCTGGACCGGCGCAGGCTCAGCCGGCGCGGCGCCGGCGTTGGCGGCCTGGGCCGCGCTCAGTTCCTGCAGCAGCATGACGTCGTCCGGCGGGGCGCCCCCGTCGCGCGCGACGTTGACGTGGTCGCTCAGCGTATCGAGCGCGCGCAGCAGCAGGTCGACCAGCGGCGGTAGCTCGACCAGCCCGTCGCGCACGTCGGACAGCAGCGTCTCGAAGGTATGCGTATAGGCCTGCAGCGCGGCGAAGCCGAAGGCGCCGGCGCCGCCCTTGATCGAATGGACCGCGCGGAACACCGCGTTGATCGTGTCGGCGTCCTGCGTGCCGGCCTTGCAGGCGGCAAGGCCGCCTTCGGCCGCGGCGAGGGATTCCTCGCACTCGACGAAGAATATCTCCTGGATTTCCTCAGGCGTCACGCGCGCGTCTCCTCGAAGAGTTCAACGGTCAGACCGGTCACGGCGGCGGCATCGCGCAGCGCGGGCGAGGCGTCGATCGTCACGCTCTCGATGCTGCGGCGGGCGCTGACGAGCAGTTGCAGCAGGGCCTGGCCCACGTGCGTGACCTGGCTGGCGTCGATGCGCAGTGCGCCGGTGCCGACCGCCGCCACGAAGTCGGGCAGGAGCGATTCGACCGTTGCGCGGTCGCAGCGTGCGGGAAGGGTAATGGGAGACATCGATAGGGGCCCCTTTCGCCGATTGGCCTCAGAACTCGGACCAGTCGTCGAAATCCTCGACGGGGGCCGGCTTGACGGCGAGATTGCCGTGAATGTGCGGGGCCGGCGCGGCGGCCATCGGCCGCGCGGCGACCGGCGGCATCGCCGCGCCGCCGTTGCCGGTCGCGAAGCGCGAGACCAGCGCGGTCAGCTCGTTGGCCTCGTCGGCCAGGCTGCGCGAGGCGGCGGTCGACTGTTCGACCATCGCGGCGTTCTGCTGGGTCATGCGGTCCATTTCGCCGACGGTGCCGTTGACCTGCTGGAGGTTGGCCGACTGCACGGTGGCGTTCTCGGCGATGTCGGTCATCAGCCCGGTGATTTCGCCGATGCTGGCCAGGATCTTCTCGAGCAGCGTGCCGGTCTCGGCGACGAGCGCCACGCCGTCGCCGACCTGGCGCGTCGAGGCGGTGATCAGTTCCTTGATGTCCTTGGCCGCGTCGGCGCTGCGCTGGGCGAGCGCGCGCACTTCGTTGGCGACGACGGCGAAGCCCTTGCCGGCATCGCCCGCGCGCGCCGCCTCGACGCCTGCATTGAGCGCCAGCAGGTTGGTCTGGAAGGCGATCCCGTCGATGACGTTGATGATCTGGCCGATCTCCTGCGCCGATTTCTCGATCGCCGCCATCGCCGTGGTCGCCCGGGCGACGACCTCGCCGCCCTCGGTCGCCTCGTGGTGGGTGTTGGCGATGGTGCGCTGGACCACCGTGGCGCGCTCGGCGGTGAGCCGGACGTTGTCGGTCACCTGGTTCATCGAGGCGGCGGCCTCTTCCAGGTTGGCCGCCTGGCGCTCGTTGCGGCGGGCGAGGTCGTCGGATGCCGAACGGATCTCCGAGGCGCCGTTGTGCACGCTGGCGGCCGAGGCCCGGACCGAGCGCATGGTCGTCGCCAGCGATGTGACCGCCGCGTTGAAGTCCTTGCGCAGATCGTCGTAGACGCCGGCGAAAGGTTCGGTGAGCTGGAAGTCGAGCTGGTTCTGCGAAAGTTTCTTCAGGCCCGTGCTCAGCGTCTCGACGAGCCGTGCCTCGGCGAGCTGGCTACCGTCCAGCTTGGTCGAATTGTCGCGCAGCGTCGCCATGGCCCGGGTCATCCGGCCGACGCAATCGGCATGATCGGTGTACTTGATGGGGCTGGCCGTGTCGCCGGCCGCCAGCGCTTCCATGCGCAGGACGGTGTCGACATAGGGCGTCGAGATCTTCGCCGAGGCGACCAGCAGAACGGCGACGCCGGCGGCGAGGGCAAGCGCGGCCGCGCCGATCAGCACGGGGCCCGCGCCCGCCGCGATGGTCGAGATGACGCCGATGCTGGCCAGGGCGGTGTTTACCGCCAGCAGGGCCTTGAACTTGTCACGGATGGGTGCCTTCTTTTCGAACCAGTTCAGCATTTCGTCTCCAGCCGTCGCATGTGATTGTCGCACCCCGGCCTGCCCATGGCGCGGAGGAGGGTCGATCCTGGAGAGGCGGAATTAACCATGGCCGGTGAATTCGCGGCTTAGTGCCGACCTGGTATTTCTACGATTGCGCTGCAGCCGTTTACTATGACTTGCCGGGTTATAGCCGGGCGGCCTCGGTCGATCCGCGGCGCTGAGCGGAGGTTAAGACGGTCCTATGTCCATGAATGACGCACGTGTTCTTGTAGTCGACGATTCAGCGGCCATGCGAGCCCTGTTCTCCGACGTCCTCGACCAGGCCAAGAACGTGCAGGTCGTCGGCACCGCCGCCAACGCCAACGAGGCGCGCGACCAGATCGCGGCGCTGCGCCCCAACGTCATCACGCTCGACGTCGAAATGCCGGGGATGAGCGGCATCGAGTTCCTCGAAGAGATCATGAACACCAATCCGCTTCCGGTGGTCATGCTTTCGAGCCTTACCCAGAGCGGTACCGAGATCTCGCTCAAGGCCTATGAACTCGGCGCCGTCGAGTGCTTTCCCAAGCCGCTCAAGGCGACCCCTGAACAGTTCAACAAGACCGTCGGCAAGCTGGGCAAGATCGTGCTCGCGGCCGCCAACAGCAACGTCAAGGACCGGAAGAAGAAGGCCGAGGTTCGCGCCGGCGAAAGCCGGTTCGACTGGAACGGCCGCATCGTCGCCTTCAGCGCGTCGATGGGCGGCATCGAGGCGCTGACCGAGCTTCTCGCCCATTATCCGGCGAACTGCCCCGCGACGGTGATCACCCTGCAGGCCGCGCCCGAACTGGTCGAAACCTTCATCAAGCGTCTTAATGCGGACCTGAAGTGCGCGGTCCGCGCGATGGCCGACGGGGCCGTGCTGGAGGCGGGCGTGGTTCACATCGCCGCCGATCCGGAACAGCATGTCGTCCTGGAGCCCGGCCAGCCGCCCAGGCTGCGCCTGCTCGCGCGCGATCCGATCGAGGGTACGCGCCCTTCGGCCAACCTGCTGTTCGGCACGATCGCCCGCGCGGCGATTCCGGCGGTGGGCGCGGTGCTTTCGGGCATGGGCAGCGACGGCGCCAAGGGCCTCAAGCTGATGCGCGATGCCGGGGCGCATACCTTCGTGCAGGCTCGCGCCAGCGCCACGGTCGGCGAATCCCCCGAGGCCGCGCTGGGGCTGAACGCCGCCGAGCGCGAACTGCCGATCGACGAACTGGCCGGGGCCGCGCTCGCCTGCTGCAACAAGTCCTGACGGCGCGGCGGCTGGCGGGTTCCGACCCGTTGGCCGGCCGTGCAGTCTCCCGGTATCGGACCGCCCGGCGTGTCATCGCGCCCGTTCGTGCAGGATTTTCCGCCGATGTTCCACGAATATCGCGGAATCTGAAATCATGAGATATTGGTTAACGCGGGATCGCAAAATCTCGGATCGAGGGGTTATTTCCGGGTAAATCATATTCTGCCAGTCATCCTGTATGAGACTGACGTAGGTAGGCGGAAATGTTGTTGCCCAATTCGGAACATGCGCATGCGCGACCGGCGGTGCGGCGCTTCGGCGGCCGGCCCGAACCCCGCGCGGGGAACGTGTCGTGACACGGCCCGACAGCCGCAGCGCGCAGCGCGTCATGACGGTGTTCAAGGCCGCGCGCATCGGCACGGCGCTGGCTGACGACCTCGGCCTGATCCGCAACATCTCGACCGAAGGCGTGATGATCGAAACGCGGCTGCGGCTGTGCGTCGACGAACCCGTGGTCATCGAGATCCAGTCGGGCAATCCGATCGAAGGCTGCGTGCGCTGGACGCGCGACGGCATGGCCGGAATCCATCTCGGCCACGCGATCGACATCGCCGCGGCGCTGCGCACCAGCAGCCCCGACGACGTGGTCGACCGCATCCGCCCGCCGCGTTTTGACCGCACGGTCGACGCAACGCTGCAGTGCGAGGGCCGGCAGTGGCCGGCGACCACCCGCAACATCTCGCTCTCGGGCGTGCACGTCGTTACCGACGGCGCCGTGCTGCTGCCCCGGCACGCGCATGTCATGCTGCGGATCGACGGGCTGGGCGTGCTGGGCGGCGTCCTGCGCTGGCAGCGCGCCAACGGCAACGGCATCCGGTTCGAGCATCCGCTGCCGCTGCGGCAGTTCCAGGCATGGCTGCACCAGTTCGGCAACCAGCCGCCGCTCGAGAGCGTGCCGGACGCGACCGCACCGGCGGCATGGGCGCACCGCGTTTAAGAGGCGGGCGGCGATGAAGCTTGGCCCCCGCGACGCGTTCCCGGAACCGGAAGCCGTGACCTGGCGCGAGCGATCGGCGCATCCGCCCGTGCTCGACGCGCCATCGGTGGATTCGGCGATACCGGTCGCGATGGCGGCCGACCTCGCGGCGTTCTACAAGGAGGCGCTGGAACAGGCGGCGATCGTGGAGATCAGCGATCCGCTCGGCACGATCCTATCGGCCAACGACAGGTTCTGCGAGATTTCCGGCTATTCGCGCGGCGAACTGGTCGGCGCCAACCATCGCCTGCTGCGCTCGGGAGAGCACGACCGGGCCTTCTTCCAGGACATGCGCCAGACGATCGCGCGCGGCCGGGTCTGGCGCGGGGAAATCTGCAATCGCGCGAAGGACGGCGCGCGCTATTGGGTCGACACGACGATCGTACCCCATCGCCAGCGCGGCGGCGGGATCGAGCGCTTCATGGCCATCCGCTTCGACATCACCGCGCAGAAGCTGGCCGAGGAGCGACTGCTGCGGCTGGCGACGGTCGATCCGCTGACCGACCTGCCCAACCGCGAGGGCTTTCTGCACAGTCTCGACGAGGTCATCGGCGCGCCCGCGCCGCGCGGCCGCATCGTCGTAGGCCTGCTCGATATCGACCATTTCAAGGACATCAACGACAGCCTCGGCCATCCCGCGGGCGATGGCGCGCTGCGCGAGATCGCTTTGCGCCTGCGCGCCGCGATGGGGCAGGACGACGCGATCGCGCGGATCGGCGGCGACGAGTTCGGCGTGATCCTGCGCAATTGTGGCAGCGACGACGAAATCCGCGGGCGTATCAGGCGGATCTTCGGCGCTTTCACCGCGCCGGTGCCGGTCGGCCGGACCGAGCGCCTGCTCTCGGCGAGCTGCGGCCTGGCGATGGTGCCCGGCGAAGGCGGCAGCCGCAGCGAACTGCTCAGGAATGCGGACATCGCGCTGCACGAAGCCAAGGCCAACGGCCGCGGCCGGGCCGAACTGTTCGGCATCGAGATGCAGGAGCACGCGCAGCGGCGCGCCGACATGCGCGACGCCTTCGCGCGTGGGCTGGGCGTGGGCGAGTTCGTCGTGCATTACCAGCCGATCGTCACCCTGGGCGGCGCGGTTCCGCTGGCCATGGAGGCGCTGCTGCGCTGGAACCACCCCGAGCGCGGCCTGGTCAGCCCGCCGCATTTCCTCGAGGCGCTGGCCGACGAGCATCTGGCGGCGCAAGTCGGCGGCTTTGTGCTTGGCGAGGTGATCGGGCAGATGGAGCGCTGGCGCCGGGCGGGGGTTCCTTTCGCCTCGGTTTCGGTCAATGCGACGCTGGGCGATTTCCGCTCGGGGCGCTACGTCGACACCATCCTTGCCGCCATCGCGCAGCGCCGGATCGTGCCTTCCGACATCTGCGTCGAGATCAGCGAGGACATGCTGGTCGGACGCGGCGGCAGCCGCGCGCGGGCCGAGATCAAGCGGCTGCACGCGGCGGGCGTCGCCGTCGCCTTCGACGATTTCGGTACCGGCTTCGCCTCGCTGCGCCATCTGCGCGACCTGCCGGTGGAAGTGGTGAAGATCGACAAGAGCTTCGTCTGCGCCATCGAGCGGGACGACGCCGACCGGGCGGTCGTCAGCAACGTGATCGCGCTGGCGCACCGGCTCGGCAAGACGGTTACGGCCGAGGGCGTCGAGACGCTGCCGCAGGCGCAGATCCTCGAGATGCTGGGCTGCGACCGGATCCAGGGCTTCCTGATCGCGCCGGCGCTTCCGCCTCGCGAGATCGAGCCGATGCTCGCGGCCGGGATGCCGCTTCAGCTTTGACGCGCCGGCCCGGTGCTGGCACGCGTCCGCGAGGTTTCAACGCGTTTCGTCCGCGATGAACTTGGCACGGCGGGGGCGGGATAGTAGGAACTATCTTCTTGCGGACAGGGAGGCCCAGGTGGCGAAAGGCAGTGCGTCGACGGTGGGGCCGGAACAGCCGCGCCGCAAGCGCCGTTCGTCGGAAGAGGTTGCCGACCGCATTCTCGACGCCGCGGCCGAGGAGTTCGAGATCGCCGGCTATACAGGCGCCACGACCGCCGCGATCGCGCGCCGCGCCGAAGTGACCGAGGCGCAGATCTTCCGCTTCTACAACTCGAAGCAGGACCTGTTCCACGCGGCGATCTTCAAGCCGCTCAACCGCCATTTCATGGAGTTCCACGCCGCCAACCGGGCCGACCCGGGCGACGCGCGCTCGATGCGCGAAATGGCGCGGCGCTACATCAGCGAACTGCAGGACTTCGTGGAGCAGCATTCGCGCATGTTCATGTCGCTGATCGTCGCCTCCGCCTATTCGCCGGAGGCGACCGATCCCGTGAGCGAGATGGAGGGTCTGCGCGCCTATTTCGCGCAAGGCACCGAGACGATGACCCGCCGCATCGGTGAGCACCCCACGGTCGATCCCCAATTGATGGTCCGCGTGTCGTTCGTCGCGGTTTTGGCCAACCTGATGTTCAAGGACTGGCTGTTCCCGGCCGGCATGGCCAGCAACGCCCAGATCCGTGATGCCATCGCGAACTTCGTCATCGACGGCATCATGGGCAACGAGAAGGAATAGCGCCGTCGTCCGGCGCGGGGCCGGCTACAGCGTGGGATTGATAAGGTACTTCTCGCCGGTGGCCATGCGGCTGTAGGCCCGTATCGTTTCGGGATCGAGCGCCTGGGCCAGCGAGATCTCGCGGTTGAAATGGCTGGCGAAAGTGGTCTTCAGCCCGGCGAGCACGCGGCGCTGCATCTCGCCGACGCGCTCCGGTCCGACGCGCGCCATGGTCTGCGGCAGCGCCCAGCCGCGCACGTCCCAGAACATGCCGTAGCCCTGGTTGCGCAGCACGATCGGCGACCTGTCGAGGTGGCCGTAGACGTAGACCTGCTTGAGCGTGAGCGAGCCGTAGGGACTGTAGGACTCCATCCGCGCGGCCGCGACTTCCTCCATGGCCCGGAGCAGTGTGTCCGCCATCGTGCCGCCGCCGATCGCGTCGAAGGCGACAGTCGCGCCGGTGGCGGCGATCGCCTCGCGCAGCCGCTCGCGAAAGTCGGGCGCGGCGGAATCGCAGACGTGCTCGGCGCCCAGCGCGGTCAGCAGTTCCGCCTGTTCCTTGCGCCGGACCACGTTGACCAGCGGGATGCCGTCCTCGCGGCAGATGCGCACCAGCATCCGGCCGAGGTTCGAGGCGGCGGCGGTGTGGATCAGCGCCGTATGGCCTTCCAGCCGCACGGTTTCGGCGATGGCGAGCGCGGTCATCGGATTGCAGAACACGTCGGCGCCCTCGCGCGCGGAGACTTCCGGCGGCAGCGGCGCGCATTCGTCCTTCGAGACGGTGACGTACTGGCCGAAAGCGCCGCGCCGCATGGACAGCGCCGTCACGCGGCGGCCCACCAGGTCCTCGCAACCCCTGCCGGCCGCGATGACGAGGCCGGCCCCGCCGAGGCCGGGCTGGATCGGCGTGCCGGCACGACCGGCGAAGGCGGGCAACGCCTCGGGCGGGAGCGGGATCGCGGCTTCGGGCCGTTCGACGGTTCCGCCGGCTTGGGCCCGGTCCGGATCGGCCGGGCCCAGCAGCGTCATCAGGTCCGAGGGGTTGATCGGCACGGCCTCCAGCCGCACGAGCACTTCGTCCGCGCCGGGACGGTCGACCGGCGTGTCGGCAAGGGAGAGCCGCAGCACCCCGTCGGAGCCGAGCGTCGAAAGAAGCTGCATCCCGTGGCTGGGCGGGGCGTCGGTCATTCCTGTCTCTCCCTCTCTCGTTCCGGCATCGATCATGTGCCGTGTTGCCGGTCAAGTCGATCCGCGCGATCAGCCCGGGTGCAGGCCGGCGGCGAGGATGCCGGCGAGCGCGGCTTCCTCGTCCTTGTCCGAAAGGTCGCCGCTGACGCCGACCGCGCCGAGCAGATGTCCCGCCGCGTCGCGCACCAGCACGCCGCCGGCTGCCGGGATCAGCTTGCCGTCCCAGGCGGCCGACAGCGCGGCGAGGAAGGTGGGGCGGTCCGCCGCCATCTCGCCCAGCACGCGGCTGGAGGTCCCCATCGCCAGCGCCCCGGCGGCCTTGCCCTGCGCGATCTGCGGCCGGCCGTATCCCGAACCGTCCTCCCGCTCCATGGCGACGAGGTGGCCGCCGGCGTCGAGCACGACCACGGTAAGCGGCTTCAATCCGTGCTCGCGGCCGTGACTGCGGGTGGCCGAGAGGACGGTGCGGGCCTGTTCGAGACTGATCATGGCGACTCCCAAATGTATCCGATACGCTCCCTGTAACCTGCTCGTCGTCCCGGCGAAAGGCGGGACGCCGGCCTTGTCGACGCGAGGTTCAGCCAAGCCGCCAGCGGTCCCGGAGCGAGCCCGGGACGACGCCCGGAAAAATTTTGCGCGCGCCGAATCGCGCCGGCTGCCTATAGATGCGGGCCGCAATCGGGAGATCATGATGCAATACGTCCCGCTCGGCCACAGCGGCCTCAAGGTTTCGCGCCTCTGCCTGGGCTGCATGAGCTTCGGCGATCCGCGCCGGGGGTTCCACCCCTGGATTCTCGACGAGGAGGCGAGCCGGCCGATCCTGCGCCGGGCGGTGGAGGCGGGGATCAACTTCTTCGATACCGCCAACATCTATGCGGCGGGCGCGTCGGAGGAAGTGCTCGGCCGCGCGCTCAAGGACTTCGCCCGGCGCGACGAGGTGGTCATCGCCACCAAGGCGTATGGCGGCTGGGGCAAGGGGCCGAACCAGTCGGGCCTGTCGCGCAAGGCGCTGTTCCAGGCGGTGGACGACAGCCTGCGGCGGCTCGGCACCGACTACATCGACCTCTACCAGATCCACCGCTGGGACTTCGAGACGCCGATCGAGGAGACGCTGGAGGCGCTGAACGACATCGTTCGCGCGGGCAAGGCGCGCTACATCGGCGCGTCCTCGATGCGCGCCTACCAGTTCCACCGCGCGCTCAACCTTTCGCGCGAGAACGGCTGGGCGCGGTTCGTCTCGATGCAGAACCACGTCAACCTGCTCTACCGCGAGGAGGAGCGCGAGATGCTGCCGCTCTGCCGCGAGGAGGGGATCGGCGTCATCCCCTGGAGCCCGCTGGCGCGCGGCCGGCTGACGCGGCCCTGGGGCACGGTGACCGAGCGTTCGCAGACCGACAAGACCGGCGCCGGCTTCTACACGGGAGCCACCGACGACGCGGACAGCAAGGTGGTCGCCGTCGTCGAGCAACTCGCCGGCGCGCGCGGCGTGCCGATGGCGCACGTCGCGCTCGCCTGGCTGCTGGCCCGGCCGGGGGTGACGGCGCCGATCGTCGGCGTGTCGAAGATGCAGCATCTCGACGACGCGCTCGGCGCGCTGGCGGTGAGCCTGTCGGCCGAGGACATGGCCGCGCTCGAAGCGCCCTACGTGCCGCATCCGGTCTCGGGGCACGACTGATGATCTGGTACGGCGGCGCGCGGCCCACGCGCGAACAGCTCGATCATGTCGGCACGCGCGGGCTCCACGCCCACCTCGGCATGGAGGTGGTGGACTGCGGCGACGACTGGCTGCGCTTGCGGATGCCGGTAGACGCGCGCACGCACCAGCCGTTCGGCCGGCTGCACGGCGGCGCCTCGGTCGCGCTGGCCGAGACGGTGGGCTCGATCGCCGCGAACTTCTGCCTCGATCCGGAGAAGCACGTCGCCGTCGGGCAGGAGATCAACGCCAACCATGTCCGCCCTGCCTACGACGGCTGGGTCTATGCCACCGCCCGCCCCGAGGCGCTGGGCCGCAGCAGCCACGTCTGGTCGATCCGCATCGAGGACGAGGCCGGCAGGCTGGTGTGCATCTCGCGCTTCACGGTGGCGGTGATCGCGCGGGACCGGGGTTAGCGGGCCGTGCCTGCCGGGTACAAAGTTGATACCCGGTGGTGGGTAAAACTCTGTACAACATATTGATATATAGATATTTTCCTCAAATCTGTGTGACTTTCGGCAACGCCGCACGACCGATGCCCCGGACATATCGCGACAATCGATCCCTGCGGAAATCGGCGGTCGGGACGATGAGAAAGAGCACCGGGAGCTTCGCAGCTTCGGGCGATGTAGGAAAGGCCGTTCCCATTCCCGGCCCCGTCTCCGTCCGGTGCCGGATTGCGGTGCCGGATTGCGGTGAAAGAGCATGGCGGCAACCCCTGCAGTCAGGCGGGCGGACGCGAGGCCGCTTGATGCCGCGGGCGGCTTGGCCTAGCCCGATAGCCAAAGCGGGGAGGGCGGATGTCGATACTCTACGACGAGCAGCAGCAGGCGATCGCGCGCGAATCCCGGCGCGTGCTGGCCGCGCGGATGGACAAGGCGCGGCTGCTCGCCCTGATCGAGCGTACCGGGGAATACGACCGGGCGTTCTGGGACACCGCGATCGCGCAGGGCTGGACCGCGCTTGCCGTGCCCGAGGCGCATGGCGGGCTGGGCCTCGGGCTGGTGGAACTCGGCCTCGTCGCGCAGGCGGCGGGGGCGGAGACCGCCGGCGCGCCGTTCCTGACGTCGAACTACGGCGCGGTCCGCGCGCTGCTGGCGAGCGGCGACGCGCAGCTCCAGGCGCGGTGGCTGCCCCGGATCGCCGCCGGCGAGGTGGTGGTCGCGGTCGCGCTGGCCGAGGGGACGGCGCAGTTGCCGCCGCGCCCCGCCTGCGTGCTGGCGGACGGCCGCCTTTCAGGCGCCAAGCCGGGCGTCACGGCCGGGCTCGCGGCCGATCTCGCCGTGGTCTGGTGTCTGCACGAGGGCAGGCCGGCGCTGGCGCTGGCCGAACTGGCCGGGGCGACGCGGCAGGCGGTCGACAGCTTCGACAACGGCCGCCTGTTCGCGGACCTGACGTTTGCCGGCGCGCCGGCGATGCTGCTGCTGGACGGCGAGCCGGCCCGCGCGGCGGCGCTCGACCTGCTCGCGCGCATGGCCGTGGTGACGGCGCACGAGCAACTCGGCGGGGCCGAGGCGCTGCTGTTCATCGCGCGCGACTATGCCAACGAGCGCAAGGCCTTCGGCCAGCCGATCGGCGCGTTCCAGTCGGTCAAGCACCGCATCGCCGAGCTTTACGGCCTCGTCGAGATCGCCCGCGCCAACTGCATCCACGCCGCCGCGCGGGCCGGGGAGCAGGGGGGCGAGGGCGATTTCCTTCGGGCGGCGGCGGCGGCGCGCCTGTCCGCGACCGAAGCCTACGACACCGCCGCGCGCGACACGGTGCAGATCCACGGCGGCATCGGCGTCACCTGGGAAGGCGGGCTGCACCTCCACATGCGCCGCGCGCGCAGCCTGGCGATCGAGCAGGGCAACACGCTGTTCTGGGAAGACCTGCTGGCCGCGGAACTGTCGGGAGCGGGTGCATGAGCGATCTCGAAGCCTATCGCCTGAAGGCGCGCGCCTGGCTCGAATCGGTCGAGCCGGTGTTCGGCCGGGCCGCGCAGGCGGGCCTGTCGGACGCGGAGCACCTCGCGCTCGGCCGCCGCTATCAGCGCGCCAAGTTCGACGCCGGCTATGCCGGGATCAACTGGGACCCGGAGTTCGGCGGGCAGGGGCTGTCGCCGCTGCACAAGCTGGTGTTCGAGCAGGAGGAGATGCCCTTCGGCCTGCCGATGGGCTATTTCGGCGTCTCGCTGGGCATTTCGGTGCCGGTGGTGATGCGCTTCGCCCAGGATCGCGAATGGGCGAAGGAACGCGTGCTCGCCGCGCTCAGGGGGGAGGAGATCTGGTGCCAGCTCTTTTCCGAGCCCTCGGGCGGGTCGGACCTTGCCGGCCTGCGCACCCGCGTGGAGCCCGACGGCAACGGCTGGAATCTCACCGGCCAGAAGCTGTGGACCACCTGGGCGCAACATTCGCATTACGGCGTCATCATCGCGCGCAACGATCCCGCAGTGCCCAAGCACAAGGGCCTGACCTTCTTCTGGGTGGACATGCAGGCGCCCGGCGTCACCGTCCGTCCGCTTCGGCTGGCGGCGGGCGACAGCCATGTGAACGAGGTGTTCTTCGACGAGGTGCGGCTGACCGACGGGCAGCGGCTGAGCCCGGTCGGCGGCGGCTTCGCCACGGCCATGGCGACGCTGATGATCGAACGCTATTCGGCGTCCGACCCCGCCGGCTTCGGTCCGCCGCTCGACCTGTTCGTCGATCTGGCGCGGGAGGTCGAGATCGGTGGTCGGCCGGCGATCGAGGACGGCCGCATCCGCTCGGTCATCGCGCGGACCTATGCGCTGCGCGCGGGGCTGGAATCGATCAACACCCGCGCGATGAAGATGATGGCCGCCGGCATGGAGCCCGGCCCCGAAGGCGCGCTCAACAAGCTGGTCTCGGTGCGCAGCCGGCAGAAACTGTCGGAACTGGCGCTGGATCTCCAGGGCAATCTCGGCCTCGGCTGGGACGCGCAGGCCTATCTCAAGGAGGACTGGGCGATGAGCTGGCTGAGCGCGCCGACCATGCGCATCGCCGGCGGGGCCGACGAAATGCTGCTCAACACCATCGCCGAGAAGATTCTGGGCTTGCCGCAGGACCATCGCCCCGACAAAGGCATCCCGTTCAATCGAATTCCGGCATGAGCCGGTTTCGGCAAATTCCGGCCTGACCCTCAGGAGACACGATTCCATGGCATTCAAGACCCGCATCACCGAAATGCTCGGCATCGAGCACCCGATCGTCCAGGGCGGCATGCAGGGCGTCGGCTATGCCGAACTGGCGAGCGCGGTGTCGAACGCCGGCGGCCTCGGCACGCTGACCGCGCTGACCCAGCCGAGCCCCGAGGCGCTGCGCGACGAGATCGAGCGCTGCAAGGCGATGACCTCCAAGCCCTTCGCGGTGAACATCACCGTGCTGCCGACGATCCTGCCGCCCGACTACAAGGGCTATGCCCAGGCGGCGATCGACGCCGGCGTGAAGATCATCGAGACCGCCGGCACGCAGGAAGTGCGCGAGATCTGGGAGATGGTGAAGCCGCACGGGATCACCGTGCTGCACAAGTGCACCGCCGTGCGCCATGCGCTCTCGGCCGAGCGCGCGGGCTGCGACATCATCTCGATCGACGGCTTCGAATGCGCCGGCCATCCCGGCGAGGACGACATCCCCGGCCTGATCCTGATCCCGTCGGCCGCCGACAAGGTGAAGATCCCGATGCTCGCCTCGGGCGGCATCGGCGACGGCCGCGGCCTCGTCGCGGCGCTGGCGCTGGGCGCCGAGGGCATCAACATGGGCACCCGCTTCTGCGCCACCAAGGAAGCGCCGATCCACGACAACGTGAAGGCCAAGTACGTCGAGAACGACGAGCGCGGCACGAACCTGATCTTCCGCAAGTTCAAGAACACCGCCCGCGTCGGCAAGAACGACGTCTCGGACGAGGTCGTGCGCATCTCGGCCCAGCCCGACGCCACGTTCGAGGATATCCGCCATCTGGTCGCCGGCGCCGTGGGCCGCGAGCTTCTGCAGACCGGCGACCTGTCCAAGGGCATCTTCTGGGCCGGCATGGTCCAGGGGCTGATCCACGACATCCCCACCTGCCAGGAACTGATCGACCGGATCATCGGCGAGGCCGAGGAGATCGTGAAGGGCCGCCTCGGCGGCATGCTGGCCTGAGGAGGACGGCCGTGACCTACGAAAAAGTCCTCTATTCGCTCCACGACGGCGTCGCGCGGATTTCGATGAACGATCCGGCCACGCGCAACGCCGGCTCGACCCAGATGGGCGAGGAACTGCTCCATGCGTTCGACCGCGCCGAGGCCGAGGCGCGCGCGGTGCTGTTCACCGGCGAGGGCAAGGCCTTCAACTCGGGCGCCAACCTCGCCGACGCGGAAGCGATCATGGACGATCCCTTGCGCGACGTGGGCGTCCTGCTCGATCGCTACTACAACCCGCTCGTCATCCGGATGAAGACGATGAACCAGCCGGTCGTCACCGCCATCCGCGGCGCGGCGGCCGGCGTCGGCTGCGGCCTCGCCATGGCGGGCGACCTCATCGTCTGCGGCGAGGGCGGCTTCTTCCTGCAGGCGTTCCGCCACGTCGGTCTCGCGCCCGACGGCGGCTCCTCGTGGCTGCTGACCAAGGCGGTTGGCCGGGTGCGGGCGATGGAGATGATGCTGCTGGGCGAGCGGCTCTACGGCCGGCAGGCCCACGAATGGGGCCTCGTCAACCGCGTCGTGCCCGACGACGAGGTGGAAACGGCCGCGATGGACCTCGCCAGGGAACTGGCCAGGGGGCCGCGTTCGCTCGGCATCATCAAGCATGTCGCCTGGGCGGCGGCGGACATGACGCTGGAGGAAGCGCTGACCTACGAACGCCTGCATCAGCGCGAGGCCTGCCGCACCGAGGACTTCGTCGAGGGCATCTCGGCATTCGCCGGCAAGCGGGCGGCCGAGTTCAAGGGGCGGTAATTAGGTGTGGTCCCGGGCTTCATCACCCGGGACCATGCATCACATCAGATGATCTTCGCTTCCCGCAGCGCGGCGAGGCGTTCCTCATCATAGCCCAGCTCGGCCAGGACTTCGCCATTGTGCTCGCCCAGCATGGGCGGCGCGCGCCGGATGGTCGCCGGGCTGGCCGACATCTGCGCCAGCGGGCTCGCGATCAGGTCGACGTGGCCGGCGGCGGCGTAGGCATGCGGGGTGCGCGCGCGCAGATTGCGGTACTGCACCTGCGGATCTTCCCAGACTTCGGACAGCTCGTTGTACTTCGCGGCCGGGATGCCGGCCTCGTCCAGCATCGCCCGGACTTCGGCCTGGGTGAACCGCCGGCTCCAGACGTTGATGATGTCGATCAGCTCCGCCCGGTTGGTCTTGCCGCGCTTGAAGTTGGAATCGAAGCGCGGATCGGTGAACAGCTCGGGCTGCTCCATCAGCACGGTAAGGCGGCGATAGTGCTCGTCGGTGCCGGCGGTCAGGTAGACGATGCCGTCGCTGCAATAGATGAGGTCGGCCGGGCCGCCGCCATTGCCGCCGTTGCCGAGCCGTGGCGGCGGCACGCCGCTGATCAGGTAGTCCTGCATGATGTGGCTGACCATCGCCACCGAGGTGTCGAGCAGGGCGATGTCGATGAACTGCCCTTCGCCGGTGCGCTCGCGGTACATCAGCGCGCCCAGGATCGCGAGCGCGGTGTTGTGGCCGGTGATGAAGTCGACGAGGCTGGGCCCGGCCTTGAGCGGCCCGGCGCCCGGCTGGCCGTCGGGAATGCCGGTGACCGCCATCATGCCGCCCTGCGCCTGGAACAGCCCGTCATAGCCGGGCAGCGCGGCGCTGGGGCCGGACTGGCCGAAGCCGGTGACCGAGCAGTAGATCAGCCGGGGGTTGATCGCCTTCAGGCTCTCGTAGTCGAGGCCGAAGCGCTTGAGGTCGCCCACCTTGTAGTTCTCGATCAGCACGTCGGCCGTCTCGGCCAGCTTGCGGATGATCTCCTGCCCTTCGGGCTTGGAATGGTTGACCGTGATCGAGCGCTTGTTGCGGTTGGAAACGGTGAAGAAGCTCGACTGGCGGGTCTCGATGCCGTCCTTGCCCTCGACCCAGGCGGTGCCGTAGCCGCGACCGTCGTCGCCCACGCCGGGACGTTCGATCTTGATCACGTCGGCGCCGAGGTCGCCGAGGATCTGGGCTCCGACCGGGGCCGCGAACACGCGGCTCATGTCGATGACGCGAATGCCCTGGAGGGCGCTGGGTTTCGTGCTCATGGGCAGAGCCTCTAACCGCACCCTCGGCGCTGGCCAAGAGGAAGATGTGTACGAAAGCCCCTTCTCGGGTGACGCGGGGGCGAAGGGCGGGGGAGAAGGATTGCCAAGCGCTGTCAAACCGACGAATAGTCGGCCCGTCCAAGGGGAGGGAGCATGATCGTTGACGTCCGCCTGCCGCTGATCGCGGCGCTTGCCGGCATGGCGCTGGCGCTGGGGAGCTGCCAGGGCGCGGGGCCGGGCACCGGCAGTCCCGAGGCGCAGCTCGCCGACGACAGCGACGGGCGCGACTGGCCCGGCTACGGCCGCACTTACGGCCAGCAGCACTACAGCCCGCTTGCCGCGATCGACCAAACGAACGTCGGTTCGCTCGGCCTGGCCTGGTCGATGGACCTGCCGCTCGGCAATACCGCCACCCAGCCGATCGCGATCGGCGGCGTGCTCTATTTCGCCACCGGCCTTTCCGTGGTCCACGCGGTCGATGCGGTTAGCGGCAAGCTGCTCTGGCGGTACGATCCCGAGGTGGGCAAGGTCGCCGGGCTGAACCTGCGCGCCGGCTGGGGCGTGCGCGGCCTCGCGTGGTGGGACGGGCGGATCTATGTCGGCACGCAGGATGGCCGGCTGATCGCGATCGACGCCAAGACGGGCAAGCCCGTCTGGGCCCAGCAGACCTACGACAAGAACATGGCCGCCTACATCAGCGGCGCGCCGCGCGTGCTTGGCGGGCGCGTGCTGATCGGCTTCGGCGGATCGAGCGGCGTGAGCCGCGGCTACATTTCCGCGTACGACGCCAGGACCGGAAAGTTTCTCTGGCGTTTCCATACGGTTCCGGGCGACCCGGCGAAGGGCTTCGAGAACGAGGCCATGGAAATGGCCGCCAAGACCTGGTCGGGCGAATGGTGGAAGTTCGGCGGGGGCGGCGACGTCTGGAACTCGATCGCTTACGATGCGCAATCCGATACCGTCTATTTCGGCGTCGGCAGCCCCTATCCTTACAGCCACAAGCTGCGCAGCCAGGGCAAGGGGGACAACCTGTTCCTCGAATCGATCGTCGCGGTCGACGGCAAGTCCGGGGCGTACAAGTGGCACTACCAGACCGTGCCGGGGGATACCTGGGACTTCGACGCGACCATGGACATCCAGCTTGCCGACCTCGAGATCGACGGCAAGCCGCGCAAGGTGCTGATGCAGGCGCCCAAGAACGGCTTTTTCTATGTGATCGACCGCACCGACGGCAAGCTGATCTCGGCCGAACCCTATGTGACGGTCACGTGGGCGACGCACATCGACAAGCAGACCGGGCGTCCTGTCGAAGTGCCGGGCGCGCGCTATGAGGACAAGCCGGCCCGAGTCGCGCCGACTCCGCTGGCCGCGCACAACTGGCTGCCGATGGCGTTCAGTCCCAAAACGAAGCTGGCCTACATTCCCGCCGTCGAATTCAGCGTCGTGTTCAGCCAGCCGAGCCCGGACTGGCAGCCCGCCACCGATCGCAACACCGATGCCGGCGCCAACATCGTCGGCGGGCCGCTGGTCGGCGAGAAACCGCCGGCCGGCATGCTGATCGCCTGGAACCCGGTTACGCAGAAGCCGGCGTGGAAAATCGACCATCCGACCTATATCAACGGCGGCGTGCTGGCGACGGGCGGGGATCTCGTATTCCAGGGCACGGTCGACGGTCTGTTCAAGGCCTATTCGGCCGGCGACGGCAAGCAGCTCTGGTCCTTCGACACGCGCGCGCCGATGATTGCCTCGGCAATCACCTACCAGGCGGGCGGCAAGCAGTATGTCACCGTGCTCACCGGTCTTGGCATGGCCTATCCGATGAATGCCGCGGTGCTCGGCGGACCGGCCATGGAGAAGTACGGGCTGGACCCGCGCACGCAGGCGCGGCGGGTCCTGACTTTCGCGATCGGCGGCAAGGCCGCGCTGCCGCCGCGCCAGACAGCGCCGGCGCCGCTTCCCGATCCGGACTTCCGGCCCGAGCCGGCGCGGTTCATGCCCGGGGCCATGGCTTTCTCGCGGCATTGCCTCAACTGCCACGGCAGCCTTGCGGTCGGCTCGTCGCAAGGGCCCGACCTGCGCCGCTCGCCGATCCCGCTCGACAAGGCGGCGTTCGAGCAGGTCGTGCGCGGCGGCGCGCTGGAGGTGCAGGGCATGCCCGGGTTCGGCGAATTGAGCGACGCGAAGCTGGAGGACATCCGCTATTACCTCCGCGCCCGCGCGGCCGAACTGCGCGGGCAGGGAAGCGCGCCGAGCGAGAAAGATACGTCGCTGCAACTCAAATAACCGTCGGCCCGGGCCCGACCGGGGACCGCCGGCCTCATCGACGCGACGTTCGGCCCGGCCGCCGGCGGTCCCCGGTCGGGCCCGGGCCGACGCGATCTCGACTACGATGCGCTATGGCGCTACCGGACCGGCAAAGCTGAAGGACAGGACAAGGCACATGAGCGATACCAGGGTTGCGATCATCACCGGCGCGGGCAGCGGCATCGGCCTCGAGACGGCGAAGCTGCTTCATGCCGCGGGCCATGCCATCGTCGGCGTCGGCCGCGACACCGGCAAGCTGGCCAACCTGGAGAAAGAACTCGGCGGCACGCGCGTCGCCACGATCTCGGTCGACGTGACCGCCAAGGACGCGCCGCAGAAGATCGTGCGGACCGCGCTCGATCGCTTCGGGCGGATCGACTACCTGGTCAACAACGCCGGCATCGGCAGCCCCAAGCCGCTGGACGAGACCGACGACGAGACGCTCGACAATTTCCTCGACATCATGCTGGTCGCGCCCTTCCGCCTCTGCCGCGAGGTGATCCCGCACCTCGGCCTGGGTTCCAGCGTGGTCAACATCACCTCCACTTTCGCGCATATCGGCGGGCGGCGGGGCGGTGCCTATTCGGCGGCGAAAGGCGGCCTCAAGTCGCTGACCGAGCACATGGCCTGCGAATACGGCCCGCGCGGCATCCGCTCGAACTGCGTCGCGCCGGGCGTGACCCGCACCGAGATGGTCGCGCACCGCTTCGAGGACGAGGCGTTCAAGCGCGTCAACGTCGAGACCACGCCCTATCCGCGCCTTGCCGATCCCGAGGATACGGCGGCGGTCATCGCCTTCCTCTGCTCGCCGGGCAGTGAGATGATCAACGGCCAGTCGATCGTCGTCGACGGCGGCTGGACCAAGACCAAGTACCTTTCGCCGCGGGTGACCAGCACCAAGTGGGTCGATCCGGACTAGTTGCTGCGCCGCTCGGGACAACCGGGGCCATTGCCCCGGCGCGTCCTCTTGGAGATAGTCGCGGCAAAGCAAGTCGGGAGACGAGAGAGATGATCCGAGGCATTCACCACATCGGCATGAACTGCCGCGACCTGGATCGGATGAAGCGCTTCTATTGCGAGGCGTTCGGGTTCGAGCCGGTCGACGCGGACGGCTTCGCCTGGGCCGACGAGCCGGTGATGGATCATATCGTCGACGTGAAGGGATCGGCATCCCGGGGGCTGATGCTGCGCGCCGGCAACTGCTATCTGGAGATGTTCGAATACAGCGCACCGCCATCGGACCTCGATCGGCCCTTGCGCCCCCATGACCGCGGCTACACGCATTTCTGCGTCGACGTGACCGACATCGCCAACGATATCGAACATCTCAAGAAATGCGGGATGACCTTCAACGACCGCGATTTCGTCGACGTCGGCCACGTCAAGACGCTCTACGGCTACGACCCCGAAGGCAACGTGATCGAAGTCCAGCAGACCGCGCCCGGCAACACGTTCGGGCTGGATGAGCTGAAGCGGTAGCTTTGGAATACTCCCCCTTTAGGGGGAGGATCGTAGCCATGGCCGCTGGCGCCGCGCGCCGTGTCCCTGTAAGTCCCCCGCAAGGCGTGTGAAGGCGCCGGCGAGAGGAGAAACCGGTTGTCCGACACGAAGGCATTGGCGCGCGCCGAATGGCGCAGGCACTGGCCGCTGGTGCTTGCCGCCTCTTTCGCGTTCTCCTTCACGTCGGTGATGACGGCGTCCACCGGCCTGTTCATAGAGCCGTGGACCAGGGAATTCGGCTGGAGCCGGACGCTGCTTTCGTCCGGCATGTCGATCACGGCCGTGACGACGTTCCTGTTCTCGCCGCTGTTCGGCGTGCTGATCGACCGGATCGGCACGCGCCGCATGGCGCTGCCGGGCCTCGCGCTGCTGGCGGCGACGATGGCCTCGCTCAGCCTGCTCGACGGCTCGGTCTGGATGTGGTTCGCGATCTGGACGGTCTATGCGGTTGCCGCGCTCGCCACGAAGTCGACCGTCTGGACCGCCGGCGTCGCCAGCGCGTTCGATGCCGGGCGCGGGCTGGCGCTGGGGCTGACGCTGTCGGGCAGCGCTTTCGCCCAGGCGCTCACCCCGCCGCTGACCAACTGGCTGATCGACAGCTTCGGCTGGCGCCAGGCGTTCGTCTGGCTGGCCGGGGGTTGGGGCGGGCTGGCCATCCTGCTCTGCTTCTTCCTGCTGTACGACGGCTATGACGCCAGCCGCAAGGCGCGCGCGCAGAACCCTGATGCCGCCGCGTCGTCGAAGTCGCTGCTCGGCGACGCGCCGGGCCTGTCGGTTGCCGAAGCCTGGCGCAGCGTGGCGCTGTGGCGGATCGCCATTTCCACTTTCGTCATCATGATCGTGACGATCGCGCTGGTCGTCCACCAGATCCCGATCCTCGTCGAGATCGGCGTCGACCGCACGAGCGCGGCCTATTACGCCGGCATGGCGGGGCTGGCCGGGGTGGCGGGCAAGCTCGTCACCGGCTGGCTGCTCGATCGCTACGCCGCGCGCTGGGTGGGCGGGCTGACGCTGGCCGCCACGTCGCTGACCTTCATCCTGCTGCTGCTGCCCGACCGCTCGATGCCGATCATCTTCGCCGCGATGTTCATCAACGGCTATGCCGCGGGGACCAAGCTGCAGATCGCCGGCTACCTGACTTCGGCCTACGGCGGGATGCGGCACTTCGGGGCGATCTTCGGCGCGATGGCGAGCCTGATCGCGGCCGGGTCGGGGCTGGGGCCGCTGCTCGCCGGATTCGTCTACGACATCTACGGCAATTATGACCCCTATCTGTGGGTCGCCATCGCCGGCACGCTGTTCAGCGCCTTCCTGATCTTCGGGCTGCCCGATTATCCGGAGTGGGTGAAGCGCTCCAGGACAAAGGCCCCGGCGCCGCGGGCCGTCTGAAGGCCGCCGTTTCCAGCCCTATGCTCCGGCCCTATGCTCCGGGCGGCGCCACCGAGCCGCGCTTGATCAGCTCCAGCGGGAAGTGCGCGGGCAGGGTCTCGGCCTGGTCGGGGTAGATCATCTTGAACACCGCGCCGCAGGCCATGACCGCCACCGGCACGTGCACCGTCGTCAGCGGCGGCCAGATCTGCGCTGCGATCGGCGTGTCTTCGAAGCCGACGATGGAAAGCTGCCCGGGCACGGTGAGGCCCCGCGCGCGGGCGGCGTGGAGCACACCCGCGGCCATATCGTCATTCACCGCGAAGATGGCGGTGGGGCGGGGACTTACCTCCAGAAGCAGGTTGCCGGCCTTGATGCCCGATTCGAAGCTGAAATCGCCGTTGGCGATCAGCGCCGGGCCGCGGTCGAGGTCATGGTCGGCCATGGCGTCGAGGTAGCCCAGCTCGCGCTGCTGCGCCGGGCCGGCCTCTTCGGGGCCGGAGATGATGCCGATCCGCTCATGGCCCAAGGCGATCAGGTGGGAGACCGCGTCGGCGGCGGCCCGGCGATCGTTCGAGGCGACCAGCCTGTGCGGCTCGTCGAGCCTGGCAGCCATGCGGATGTACTTGCAGCCGGCCTCGCGGCAGGCGCGTACCGCCGATTCCGTTTCCGCGACGCCGGGCAGCAAGAGTACGCCGGCCGGCCGGTGCATCTCCAGGAAGTGGCGCAGGTCGTGCTCCATTCCGGCCGCGCGGCGATCCACCGGCCGGATGACGAGGGCATATTCGGTATCGCGGATCGCTTCCAGCATGCCCTGCTGCGCGCTCAGCACAAGCTGCGGGTTGGTGTTGTCGTGCACCAGCGCGATCACGAAGTTGCGCCCGGTGGCCAGCGCCCGCGCCTGCGGGTTGGGCACATAGCCCAGCTCGGCGATGACCTGCTCGACCCGCGCCCGCGTCGCCGCGTTGAGCTGCGGCGAATTGTTGATCACCCGGCTGACGGTCTTCTTGGAGACGCCCGCCCGGGCGGCGACATCGTTGATCGTCGGCTTCGACATGGAAGGGTTGCTACCGGTTTCCGGGGCCGAGGTTCAAGGAGCGTTCACGGAGTTTCCCCAAGTCCCGCGGGTTCCCCCTCCCGCAAGCGGGACGGGGAGCGCGTTCGCTGGTCTCCTCAGTCCTTCGCCAGCAGCAGCGCCGCCGCCATCGGGCCGCCGCCGGAGGTGGCGACCGCCACCCTGGGATCGCCCGGAATCTGGCGCGCGCCGCCCTGGCCGCGAAGCTGGGTCACCGCCTCGTGCGCGAAGCCGAAGCCGTGTAGGCGCCCGGCGCCCAATTGGCCACCGCCGGTGTTGAGCGGCAGTTCGCCATCGCGGGCAATGCGCGTGCCTCCCTCGATGAACTTGTGCCCTTCGCCCTTCGCGACGAAGCCCAGACCCTCCAGCCAGGTGATCGGCAGGAAGGCGAAGCCGTCGTAGAACTGGACGGTGTCGACGTCCTTGGGCCGGTAATCGGTGTTCTTCCACAGGTCCGGGCCGCAGTCGTAGGCGGCCGACCATTCGACCTGGTCCCAGCTATAGCGGTCGACCGAGCCGGCGGTGGCGGCGATGCGGATCGGCGTCGCCTTGACCTCGTCCAGCGCGTCGCCGGCCGAGACGATGATCACGGTCGAGGCGTCGCTGAAGCGGTCGCAGTCGTAGAGGCACAGCGGCGTCGAGATCATCCGCGCCGACATGTACTTGTCGAGCGTCAGTTCCTCCTTGGTGATCGCCCGCGCGCGCGGGTTGAGCATCGCGTTCTTCGAGCCGTTGACCGCGATCTGCCCGAGCTGTTCGCGCGTCATGCCGTACTTGTGCACGTGGCGCGCGGCATATTGCGCGGTCCAGCAGGCGGCCGAGGTTGCCCAGAACGGCGAGGTCCACTGCGAGGAGCCCGACACGGTATCATGCCTGAGCGGCATGTATTCGGCCGGGTTGGCCATGCCGCCCGCCTCGTAGACCGTGCGGAAGCAGATGACGTGGCGGCAGATGCCTTCCTTCACCGCCCAGGCGGCCATGGCGATGGCGGAAAGCTGCGCGGGCTGCTCCATCGCGCCCATCTGCCACTTGGACTTGATGTTCAGGACCTCGATCAGGTCGTCGGTGCCGACCGGCGAGAAGGCGAGGTAGCCGGCCGACTTGCCGGGAAAACTGAACACGCCGTCGATCTGGTCGAGCGTCAGCCCGGCGTCGTCGAGCGCTTCCCTGACGGCATCGACCGTCAGCAGCAGCGGGTGGCGGGGAAGGCGGACGCCGACTTCGGACTGGCCGACACCGGTGATATAGGCTTCGCGGCTTGCCATGGCTCAGTTCGCTCCTTCGACGTCGCTCAGGACATGCTTCTCGAAAAGGGGGTAATAGATGTCGTCCTGCTGCTCGAAGGTGACGCGCACCTTGTCGCCGAAGTTCACCTCGTCGACCGGGCAATTGACGATGTTGGTGGTGAGGTAGACCCCCGGCACGCCGTCCAGCGCGACGCGGGCGATGACGAACGGCACTTCGAGGCCCGGCGCCCAGGGCTGGTGGTTGACGGTGAAGGTGTCGATCGTGCCGGTGCCGGCAACCGCTGCGGGCGCGACGTTTTCCGACTGGCAGTGGCGGCACAGGATGCGCGGCGGATGCGTGTATTGCCCGCAGTCGCCGCATCTGGTGATGTTGAGCTTGCCTTCCGCGCCGCCGGTCCAGAAGGCGCGGTTTTCCTGGTCGAGCTTCGGCTTGGGCCGGGGTGGGGAGGACATGGGTCTTGCTCCGGGTAAAGAGGAAAGGTCAGTTCGCGCGGGCGCAGCCGGGCCTGAGCGCACCGCCGGTCGGCGCCCCGGTGGCGGCGCGATTGCCGGGCCCGTCGAGACTGCCCGTGCTCATCGCTTCTCCTGCCTTGCCGCTCCCACGCAAGTTGCGCGAACTCTAGGGGTAGGAGGGGCAGTGCGGTCAAGCCCTCCACCCCGATATTTTCAAGGCATCGCGCGGGCGTGGCTCACGCTACGGCAGGCATGACCTCCTCGGCGATCCACTGGGTGTAGTCGCAGTATTCCTCGATGCTCCGCAGCGCCGGGATCGGGACGCCGCTCCAGGTCACGCCCATGTCCCGGAACCAGCCGAGCCGGTCGATGATCTCGGGCGCGGTCTGGCCGGGGCGCGCCTTGAAATCGTCGATCGGCACGTGGCCCTCGCCGACGCGGGTGGTGGAGAAGCCGTAGAACACGTCTTCCAGCTTGCCGTTGTAGTCGGGCTGCGACTTGATGAAGTCGATCTTTTCGGGGATCAGCTCGGGCTTGGTCAGGAACGGCCACCAGCCGCTGGCATAGCGCGCCGTGCGCCGCAGCACGGCATCGGCATCACCGCCGAACCAGATCGGCAGATGCGGCTTCTGCACGCAGAACGGCTCGAACAGCAGATCCTTGAACGAGACGTACTTGCCTTCGAACCGCGGGTCCGGGCTGGTCCACAGCTCGATGATCGCGCGGGTGTATTCCTCGGCGATCTCGCCGCGCTTGTGGAAGTCGACGCCCATCAGCTCGAACTCGCCGGGCACCCAGCCGACCGCCCAGGTCACCGTCACCCGGCCGCCCGACAGCCAGTCGAGCGTGGCGAGCTGCTTGGCCGTGGTGATCGGGTGCTGGAGCGGCAGGATGGCGATGCACGAGTTGACGCGCATTCGCTCGGTCGCGCCGGCATAGGCCGCCATGCCGACGTAGGCGTTCATCTGGAACGGGCCGGACAGATCCAGGTGCTCCCTGGGCATGACATGGTGCTCGGGCACGGAGACCATCTCGAAGCCCAGCTTCTCGGCGTGCTTGAGCAGCCTGATCTGGTCCGGCCCCGTGACGGCGAGTTCCCAGGGCTGTGTCATGGCCTTGAGCCGCAACTGGTGCGGCATCGAGAATGCGAGCTTCATGTGTCCTCCCCGGCCTCTTGTGGCCGGGGCCAGGATGCCTCAGTCCACGATCTTGCGCGCTATCAGATCGTCCAAACGATCCTGTGGCAAGCCCAGGATTTCGCGATAGACGTAATCGTTGTGCTCGCCGGGCAGCGGCGCGCCGCGCTCGACGCTGGGGCCGTCGGGCGTGATCCGCCAGGAGGGGCCGATGATCGGGCGCGATCCCTTGGCGTGGTCGGTGACCATGCGATAGGCTTCCCGGCCCCACAGGTAGGCGTCCGAGCACAGGTCGATCGAACTCATGGACTTGGACGCTGGCACGCCCGCCGCGCGGAGCCGCTCGGCAAGGTCGGCGGCGTCCTGGTGCGCGGTCAGCGCGGCCAGCGCCGCGTCGAGCGCGTGGCGGTTCTCAAGTCGCAGCGCCAGGCTGGCGAAGCGGGGGTCGGCGGCAAGGTCGTCGGCGGCAAGAACCCCGCAGAGCGCCTGCCATTCCGCCTCGGTCGCGGCGGCGATGCTGATCCAGCCGGCGGACTGGCAGGGATAGGCGCCGTGCGGGCATATCTCGGGGTGGAAGTTGCCGTCGGACTGCGGCACCTCGCCAGTGACGCTGTAGGCGAACAGGCTGTCGCCGACGAGGCTGGTCATGCTCTCGACCGCCGAGAGGTCGATGAACTGGCCCTCGCCGGTGCGCTCGCGGTGGTGCAGCGCGGCGATGCAGGCGAGCGCGGCGCAGGCGCCCGAGCTGGAATCGCCATAGCGGATGTTCATGCCCTTGGGCGTCTCGCCCTCGTGCCCGACGAGCGCGGTGAGGCCCGAGAGCGAGGCGAAGCAGGGGGCATAGCCGGTCTGATAGCCCAGCGGCCCCTCGTTGCCCCACATCTTGATCGAGCACTGGATGATGTCCGGCTTGATCTTCTTCAGGTCCTCGTAGCCCAGATGCGAGCGTTCCATCGCGCCGGGGCGGATGTTGTCGATGACGATGTCCGACCGGGCGATCATCTGGCGCACGAGGTCCAGCCCTTCCTCGGTCTTCATGTTGACCTGGACCGAGAGGATTTCCTGGTTGATCGACAGGAAATAGGGCGCGGCGTTGATGTCGACACCGCCATAGGCGCGCATCTCGTCGAGGTTCGTGCTGCTCTCGACCTTGATCACCTCGGCGCCGAGGTGCGCCAGCATCTTGCCGGCGTAGGGACCGGCCCAGACCTTGGTGATCTCGAGCACGCGCACGCCCGAAAGCGGGCCGCCGCAGCTAGGCACGGGCATGGCGGGATTCCTTGCGTGGTCGGTACGAAGGTGAGGGGAGATAGGCATCGTCCCGATCCCGGCTCTCGCCGGGATGACGAGCGCCTTTGCTCCTCAGCGCGAGCGTCATTCCGCTTCCTCCTGGTCGGCCCCCAGCGCCGGCGCGGGGCTCGTTACGCGGACCGGCGTGGCGCTCATCTTGTAGGACACGGTGGGGTAGGAGACCTTGCCGAACGCGGGGTGCTCGGCCTCCTGAAAGAAGCCGCGATGGATGAACTGTTCGTGATGGGGCAGGTCGGCGGCGGTGTTGACCGGGACCATGGCGATCCCGGCCTTCTGCGCGGCCTCGGTGATCGGGTGCTTGTCCTGCCGGGCGATCCAGCCGGCGAAGTTCCGGCGGAACGCGGCGACGTTCTCCCGGGTGCAGTCGAACTCCAGCCAGTCCTCGCGGAAGGCCCTGGCCCATTCCGGGTCGCCCATCAGTTGGCGCAGCGCGTTCCAGTGCCCCTTGGTGGTCATGAAGATATAGATGTGGCCGTCCTTGCAGGCGAACGAGGTGCCGGGCCCGCCCATGTCGTAGGCCGTGCGCGCGTCGCTCGGCTCGACGTCGCCAGCCAGCATGCGGTCGAGCACGCAATCGATGCGGTTCAATTGCACTTCCACCTCGGAAATGTCGATGAACTGACCCTGTCCTGTCCGGCGCTGGCGGTGCAGCGAGGCGAGCGTCGCCATGGCGGCGTCGATCGAGGCCTCGTAGTCGGGCAGGAAGCGGCCGGCGCCCTTGAGCGGCGGCTTGTCGGGCGGCATCTCGCTGGGGCTGTGATAGGCCCAGCCGCCCGCGTTGATCACATTGATCGGCCGCGCGTTCTGCCATTCGGCCGGCGCGCCCTGGCCGAAGGGCGTGACGATGCAGTGGACGAGGTGCGGATGCGTGTGGGCGACCGCGGCGGAGGTCAGCTTGTGGCGCGCGCCCCAGGCCTCGTCGTGATCGTCGATCAACGCGTGGGCCCGCGCCAGCAGGCGGTCGAGCGTCGCGCGGTCCGCCGGGTCATCAAGGTCGAGCACGACCGACTTCTTGTTGGTGTTGAGATAGGCGAACAGCGCGCTCTCGCGCCCAGGGTCATTGGCGCGAAACGGGCTCATGTGCCGGGTCGGGGCGCCGCCGGGGCGCTCGACCTTGATCACCTCGGCGCCGAAATCGGCGAGCAGCTTGCCGGTGTTCTCGCCGGCGGGGCGCTCGGCGATCTCGATGATGGTCAGGCCGGTCAGGGCGCCCTGCGTCATTTCCTGTGCGCTCCCAGTCGTTTGCGCGCCACCGGATCGACCTCGACCCAATCGGAGCCGGGATAGATCGGCGCGATCTGCGTTGCCTCGTCCAGTCGGGCAAGGTCCTCGTCGCTCAGCACGACGGCGGCCGCGCCGAGATTGTCCTCAAGCTGGTGCAGCTTGGTCGCGCCAAGCAGCACGCTGTTGACCGCCGGGCGCGTCAGCAGCCAGGCGATGGCGAGCTGCGCCATCGAGCACTGTCTGGCCGCGGCGATCTCTTCCAGGATCGGCAGCAGGGCGAAGGCCTGGTCGCGATCGAACTTCAGCCAGTCGAAGCTGGCGAAGCGGTTGTCGTCCTGCTTCATGTCCTCGGCGGTA
>Ga0172382_10001384_pt1 | contig 43449 bp, 46 predicted proteins | sample Leawel138RmetaG_FD_122245 | JGI IMG/M metagenome (GOLD analysis project Ga0172382, IMG submission 122245) | Leachate microbial communities from a municipal landfill in Southern Ontario, Canada - Leachate well 138R metaG | ecosystem: Engineered > Solid waste > Landfill > Unclassified | place...
CCGCCACTGCGCATCCGTCAGCTCGTACCGCTTCACGCCCATCCCAGCCTCCGCTCAAAGCGGAGACCTATGAATCACGCGTCGCGCGCCCCGTGAATCCCTGAATGTCGATTGGACCTAGGCGCGGCGCGCAACGGCCTGGGCCGCGCGGCTGGGCGGCGTGGGCATCGGCGTAGCTCCCGCTGGGCGCCGCCACGCTGGATCCCTCCATCCCCCGCCTCAAGTAGATTTTCCCTACCGCGGTCCGGCGTCCGCCTTGACCGGGACGGACCACCGCGGTTGGTGCCGGCCGTGGACCTCAGGCCAGCGCCCTTCCTCGCCGTTCTTTGCCTGCTGCTGGCGGCGATGTGCGTCTGCATTGCCCTCGCCTTCCGGGCCGCCAACGCCGAGGCGCTGTGCTGGCGCGCCTATGTCGAGGACGGCGTTCACCCGCCCGAAGGCGACTGCCGCAGGACAGGCCCCTGGCGCATCTGAGTCCCCGCGCCCCTGCCTTTTCGACGGGGCGTCGCCCCGTCCTGCGCGGATGTGGGGCTTCCGCCCGAGCCGCGCCGGAGCCTTAGTCGGCGGTCTCCACCGAACGACGGGCTAGCACCAGTCCGCTTTGTGGCCGCGCCATGGCTGCGCGAGGCCCTCGCGGATCAGCTGGTCGCCCGCATCCTGTCCGTCGATCCTGACCCGGCGCAGCTGCCGACCGTATGGGTCGCGGTCCCGTCCCTCACGGACCAGCGTGATGACCTCACCTTGCTCTATGAGCTCGGCGAGCCTGACCCTGGCGGCCACGGCAAGCTTGCGCTCGGTCCCACACCGGGACCTCGGCGGCATCTCGGCCGTGTCGATGTTGAGGATCCGCACCCGATCGCCGCCGGCCAGCTCGAGCGTGTCGCCGTCGATGACCCTGACGACCTCCACACGTGGACGCTCGCCAGCGCTGGTCCAGGAGCTTGGCGCTGGCAGTTCGAAGGGCCACAGCAGCCCGCCGACGAAGATCAAGACGAACAACCCAGCCGACAACGCAACCAGCCGCCATGCCGCCAGCCGATATCGGGGCCGTGCCCTATGGAGCGACGTGGCTGCAGGTCGCATGGCGCGCCGCCGCCGATCCCTTTCCAACCGAACGACCATCGATGATCTTCGCGCCATGACAGCAGGCTACGGCTGCGGAGCTTTCAGCATGGTTCATTCGACAGCGGCGGGCCCCTCGAACGTCGTGCATGCGTTGCCATTGGCGGACATCAGCTCAGCAAGAGGAGCGCACGTTCGCCGGTGCTGGCGACCGATCAATCCTGCTAGAGTTTCCGCGATGCTCTGGATGATCCTTCTGCTTACGGTGACGTCTCAGCACTCGGAAGCGCAGCCACGTCCACCACCAGATTGCTTCGGCCCAGAGTGGAGCCGCACGCCGAGCAAGAGCCAATTGGACGCGGCCTTCCCTACTGAGGCTCGACTACGCGGAGAGACTCGCGGACACGCAGTTCTGGAATGCGTGCCTAGCGCTGCCGGGACGCTCAGGTGTTCCCTAATGAGTGAGAGTCCTGATGGGCTAGGTTTCGGCCGGGAGGCGCTCCGTCTCTCAAAGCACTTCGTCATGCGCCCCAACGACCTCTGCCACCCTCCCGGCCGCGCCTTCCGCTTGCCCATCCGCCTGACAGCCGCGCCGCGGGACTAAAAACAGGGCCGCTTCCACACCTTGGCCTGACACCTGGAACGTCCGCAAAGGCAGGCCCGGCCCTCACCGATAAAAAGTCCGAGCAGCGCCAAGAGCGGGCGTTGGGACCGGGCCGATGAGCGGACATTCAAGTCCGCTGAGTTTCCGTCCGCTTTTCGTTGCTGGATACTGCACCCCGGCGCGCGGGCCTCCTAAGCAGGCCGCCACCTCTAGGCTCAGAGGCCGAGCTTGGCCTTCACGATCGGCAGGATAGCGTCCAGGCGCACCGCGACCAGGACGCCCTGTTCGCCCCAACGCTCGATGATCAGGCCGACGAGCTTCGGATCCGGCGTGACATTGCCCAGCACGGCCTGCAGGTCGCCCGGGCGTCCGTCGTCGATCACGGCGCCGCCACTGAAGCCGTTGGCGGCCAGCGAGGCGGTCTTTCGACCGTCGATGCGCGACCGACTGCCGTAAGAGATGAAGATGTGGGCCGCGCCGCCGTGGCCCGCCTTGCGGCGCATCTTCGGCGTCTCCTTTCGCGTCGCGCTGTGGCTTTGCAAAGCCACGCCGACCCGCAGGTTTTCCTCGTCGACGACGGCGTTCGTGTCGTTCGGATAGCCGAGAGCGGTGAAGAGGTGCTTGGCCCCGATCGGGGCGGGCGAGCCGATCTGGTCCTCTCGGATGTAGCCGTCGCCAAGCTTAGCGATCATCTCAGGACTGATCCGCGCGGCGGCGAAGTCGCCGCGGTCGCGCAGCCGGTCGCCCTTCGGGGCCTCGGTGATGATGAAGTCCGCGTCGAGCAGCACCAATTCCTCAGCGCCCACGATGTAAAGGCTGGCAGTCTTGTTGTGGTCGCAAACGTGAGCGGCGGTCAGGAGGATCTTCTCGCCACGGATGTCGAGGAGAAGGCAGCTGCCGATCTGCTCCGGGTCGCCGCTTGGCGAGGCCTGATAGACGGAGCGGACACCGGCGGAGAAGGCCGCCTTGGCGGCGTCGACGTGCGCGTGGATGCTGCGGCGGAGCGGGGTGCGCGGATCCTTGGCCAGCGCGAGAAGGAGCGAGAGGTTCATTCCTGTCCACTCTACAGGACGGGGTGGCCGCGGACCTAAATCCGTTTGGACGCCTCGCGCCCGGCGCGGCTTGGAAATGCGAAGACGCCTAAGCCTGGCCCATGGCCAACCTAAAACGCAGCTGCGCGACTCCGGCGCTGAAGCCGAGAGTTCCATGATCCTCGTTGCGCCACCTGCGGACCTTGGCTTCGCTCCAGAAAGACGGCATTGCCGGCTCACCCGCAGCGCCAGGTCGGGCTTGGGGTTGATCGATGTTCACCGGCACGCTCTCCGGCACCGCTCTGATCTCGGCGCTCGACGCCGAGATCGCCCGGACCGTCGGCGCGATCGCCGCGCAGCTTCGGCCCTACGATCCCGTCGTAACCCCGCAGAGCTGGCACCGGATCCTGCAGGGGACCGAAGAGCTCATCAACGTCTTGACCGAGCCGCTCGACGACGAGGCGTTGCACGATGCCATCGCGAGCATGCCGCTTGCCGCGGCCGTAGGGCCCAGGCGCGGTTGGCTAGAGCGAACAACTCGCAGCCTCTTCGACGGCGGGATCGAGACCCGCATTTTAGAGGTGCTGCAGCTGGTCTATGCGTTCGACGCCGGATGTGCGGCGACTGGCCTGCCGCTAGGCCTTACCAGCGTCGCCCACGCCGCCGGCTACCTGCACACCCGGCGCCGGCGCATGGTTTCGTTGCTCTATGTGATGCCGCAGCTCTGCCAGGGCACGGTCAAGGCTCGGACTGCCCACGACCTCGTGCCCTTTATGACGCTCATGGAGTGGGCCGCGGGCCCTGTGATCGACCTGACCCAGATGCGCATGCTCACGCATTTGTTCCCCGACTTCAGCGTCGTCTGGAACGGAGTCGGCTATCAGGCCAGCCGCACGGTCGAGCTGCTCGACGCGGGCGCGATGGACCCCGAGCGGGTCTCGGTGGTCGACATGGCCGATCACGGGGTCCTGGGTGCCCTGCCGGACAGCGCCGGACTCGACCCACGCCGAATCCTCTCCAAGGCTGAGGTGGTGCATCAGATCGCCCTGATCGAGGCGGCCTATGCCGAGTTCGACCTCGCCGCCACGAGCTTCACGCCGGTGGCGGGACTGATCCTTCCGCTGCTGCGGGGCGAGGAAAGCCACGTCGTCACCGTGCCCGCCGAGCCCTTCCTCGCGGCCGTGGACCAGCTGGCGAAACGGTGGCCCGACGTCAGCCGCGCTGCCTTCGTCAACGCGGACGTCGACTACGGCGCGGCACTCAACGGGCATCAGCCGTTCGTGCGCATCGACGATCAGCTGGTCACCAACGTCACCTTGCTGACCCGCTTCTTCAACGACTGGAAGAACCAGGTCCTGGCCCGCAAGAAGCGCTTCCAGATCCGCTCGGGCTTCCTGTTTGAGAAGAAGGTGAAGGCGATCCTGGAACCGGCCGGGTTCCAGGTCGAGGACGTGCGCCGCATCGACCGCCGCGAGTTTGACGTGGTCACAACTAAGGGCGGGGTGATCCACAACTTCCAGTGCAAGAACAGCTTCATCGACGGGCGCCTAATCGAGGCCGAGCCCGCCCGCTACGCCCGGATCAACACCGCCGCGGTGAAGAGCTACGAGCGCGCGCTGGCCAAGGAGCGGGGCCGGGAGGGCCTGCTCCTGGCCAAGCTCGGCCTGAACGAGATCCGCCACTACGTCGTGAGCCGTTTTCCGGTGCTCTCCGATGCGCCGGAGATCATCCCGTTCACCAAGCTCGCCGCCTGGGCGGCGGACGATCATCCCTAGGGCGTCAGCGCGTAGCGCCGTTCGCGGTCGTGGAACGCCGGTTCGCCGCCCTCCAGGATGCGGCACACCTTGGCGCGGATCCCGTCGACGGGCCGGTCGTCCTCCAGCGGCCCCGACGTATAGGTGATCGCCGGTAGCCCGCTCGTCTGCCGCCCGCAGGTGGCCACCACCACCTGTTCGGCGTCGGTGTTCACCACCAGGTTCGGATTGTGGGTGATCAGGATGATCTGGCGCCGCCGCTTGGCCGTCCGGAAATAGTGGACCAGGAGGTCGTAGATCGACTCCGAGTCGAGGTTCTCCTCGGGCTGGTCGACGATCAAGGGCCGGCTGTCGTCGGTGTCCATGCCGAGGTAGAGGATCAAGAGGACGATCCCCTTGGTGCCCGGCGAGAGCTTCTCGAGCTCGGTGGAATTGTAGCGCAAGCCGTAGGTCAGCCGGATATGCTCGGGCGAGAACAGCCAATCCAATACGTCGGGGATGCTGGCGCCCGTGCGCAGCGCCGCGGTCTTGTTCTGGAACGCCGCATCGAAGGGCTTGATGAACGCCTCCATGGCGGCGGCGATCTTGTCGGGATCGCCCGAGCGCCAGGCTGGAGCCAGGGTGTCCTTTATCGCCGGCCCAAGGTCGCCGATCGGGGTGCCGCGCCGCTGATCGAACAGGGCGTCGCCGGTGGCGATCCAGGCGGCTTCGTCGACATCCCAGCGGATGTAGAACTCCAGGCTCTGTTCCTGCCGCCGGCTGGTCTGTAGCCGCTGGCGGATCGGGCCGTAGAGCTGCTCGAGGATGGTCTGCTCCCCACGCAGGCTCTCGAAATAGGTCTTGTAGGCCGCCATGCGCTCGGCCGGCAACGCGCGGCGGCGGGCCAGCTCCGGGCCCTCGATGCGTGTGATCTCTTCGTGGATGCGGGCGATCTCGACGTCGATCGCGGCCAAGCGCTTCTGGATGCCGTCGATCCGGTCGCGCAAGGCGCGGTCGGCGGTGAGCTTGCCGTTCAGCTGCGCGATCTGCGCCTCGACCGCGGCGAGGGTCTCGCCGGCCGGCGCGGCCGGGTCGCCCTGGCGGACGCGGATGGCGTCGTTGATGCGGCGTTCGAGGCCCGCCAACGGCCGCTCGACGTCGCCGCTGAACCGGGGCTCGAACTGGCGCTGGATGTCTTCGTCCAGGCCGAGTTCGGCGAGCTTGGGCACGATCTCGTTGTAGAACTGGCGCATCTCGCGGGCGAATCCAGCGACGGCAGCTCGGACGTCGCTCACCTTCACCAGGCGCTGCTTGTCGCCGCCGGTCAGGGCCTGGAGGGCCGACAGCTTGGCGCGCGCTTCCGCCATCTGCCCCTGCACCGCCGCATCTTCGGCGTTGATCGGTGCCGGCATCTGCGCCTTCAGGCCCGCGGCTTCCCCCTGCAGGGTCTTGATCCGCCCCTTCAATTCGCCGAGCTTGGTGGCGCGGCCGCGCAGCTGGTCGCCTTCACGGATCAGCTGCTGCAGCCGGGTGACGATCCGTTCGCGCTCGGCGCGCAGGGCGCCGGTCTTGATGGCCCGCAGTTCCTCGAAGTCGGTGGCGTTCAGGGTCTCGGTTGGGTCGAGCGCGGCGAAGACGACGGACTCGACCTCGCGGATCAGGTCTGCGCCGACATGGTCTTCGGCGCAGAGCCGCTCGACGAAGCGCTGAGAGAGATAGCGCACGGCCTCGCCCCGGTAGGGGCCGTCGCCCAGCCGATGGGTGGTGGTCTGGCCATCGCCCCAGGTCAAGGTGACAGTTACGGCGTCCAAATGACCCTCAACCTTGCTGAGGAACGAGGCGTCCTTGGCCGGTGCGGAGCTCCCGGCCGCGGCGCTAATGAGCTCCGCCAGCGCCGACTTGCCAGAACCCTTCTGGCCGATGACGGCAACTATGCCGGGGTTGAGCGGCAAGGTCACATTACCGAACCAGCCGCTCGGATCGGCGATAGTCACCCGATCAATCAACCGACTGCGGTCGTGCAGGTCCGGTGGCGCGGCGCCAATATAGACCCGGTCGGCCGGCTCGAAGAGGATCTGGCGCAAGCCCTCGAACGTCGGGTCGGCCTTGATCCAGCAGAATCGATCGTCCTTGGGCTTGAACAGGCGCGCGAGCTCGTGGGCGTCAGAGCCATGGATGCAGGGCTTGACCCCGCCGACCTTCTTCAGTTCCGCCTCAGAGTCTTTGATGAGGCCGAGATAGAAGTCGCGGTCCTTCGGGTTGCCGGAGAGGATCAGCTGCGATGCGCGCAGGATCTCTTCGCGAACCGCGCCGAAGCCGCTGTCGAGCGGCAGGCCGCCGATGCCGTCCGTCCCGCTGTTGGCGACGGCGATCAGGCTGTGGTCCGCCAGCCAGTGTTCGTTTCGATACCATTCGTGGATCGCCTCGAACGGGACCTTAAACTGGCCGATCCCGTGTTTGAGCGCCGCGCTATCATCCACGATCCCCGGGTCGTGCGCGCGCCCGAGCGCTATCAGTTCTTCCGGCACGCAGCCGAACGGCTTGCGGTTATAGGTGAAGGTTAGGCGGCGGAGCGCCTCGAGGATGTGGCGCTCGTGGTCCGGGTAGATCGGGTCGACCAAGATGTGCAGGTTGATCGCCTTGCCCTTGACCGTCTCGGGCGTGGCGCGGAACTCGATGTTTGGGATCAGCAGCTTGATGTTGGCGAGCCGGCCGGCCGCTTGCTCGCGCCGCATCCGAGAGTAGTTGGCGATCGACATGTAGTCGGTGACGCCGATCACCACCACGTCGGACTGGTTTTCGATGGCCGCGAGATAGCCTTCCCAGTCGCCCTTGAAACCATCGGCCATGGCCGTGCCGGGCGTATGGACGTGCAGGTCCCACCGCCGCCATTCAGAGCCCCGCTCCAGCACCTGAGAAACCTCGACCGTTGTTTTCGGACAATTTGGGTCAATTATCGATAATGCAACAGGGTCGAAGCGCGGGAGATCCTGTAGTGTCGAGAGGATGTCCCCAGGTCCCTAGGTGTCAGGCGGCTTAGCACTCGGCGCAGCAGCGGGCATTCGCAACCTGCCGAGAAGCTGACGCTTGCAGAGGTTTGCGCCGCCTGCGCGTAACCCAACGGGTGATCGGCGCGCGATTGCGGAGATGGCGCCGTGGTGCGACTCGCGGGCTTGGGCTACGATGGTCGTGGTTGTGCCGCCAGACCTGTCGCCGGGTCAAAGTGCATCCTTGGTCTAAGGTGTTCTGTCCCGCTCCACTCGGGTCGAAACGTAATCGGCGATGTTCGACCGTCCGAGCCTGGAGAGCGACGTGACCCTCGTACGCCTGACCGACGACAATCTCGTCCACCTGAAGCGCCTCGCCAAAGCGTCCTACCCCGGCGCCCGCCCGACGCACATAACCGAGGCTCTGGCACGGGGCTTCGGCCGCAGTGTCTACGCCGCGCTGCTGGCGGACATGAAGGCACAACCGTCCGGATCGGCGCAGCTGGCGCGGTTCGATGCGGAGGCCTTTGCGCGGCGGTTGGCCGAGCTCGGCCAGTCGCCCATACCGTCGTTCCACCTCCCCCGTCTGTCGCTGCCGGACCCATGTTGGATAGAGTTCCCCGCGCGAAACCTGCAGCTGAACAACGCCTGGTACGCCGCGTGCCGCGCCGAGAACCTGCCGAACATCTGTCTGCGCGTGCGGCGCACCTATGCCGAGGTCGCCTGGGACTGCATCTCGCTGGACAAGCGCCACGAGCAGGCCACCCACGGCAAGAGCGGCTCGGCGCTCGGCCAGCAGATGTATGAGCTCTTCCAGAGCCGGGCTCGCGGCCGCCCGGGCAAGCCGATCTACTTCGGCTCGGCCTTCGTGGGCACTGTCGATCCGCTTGATCTGGAAGCCGCCCGCCTGCTGGCGGACGACTATTTCGAGCTGCTCTATGTCGCGACCCGCACTCAGAAGGCCGCGGCTTAGTCGTGTCGGCGTCGAGCCTGAGACCGTGTCGAGGCCTGGGCCATGAACGACCTTGACGACCTGCCCCGCCGCGGCCGCAGCCACGAAGTCGAGGATGAAGCGCTGGCGGCGTTTCAGCGGCGCCTCGTGGAGAGCCGGTCGTTTGTGCTGCAGACCGTCGACCGCAAGGACTATGGGACGGACTGCCAGATCGAGGTGGTGGCCGATGGGTGCGCCACCAACGCGCGCGTCCATGTCCAGCTGAAGGGAACGGAACAGCCGCTCAAAGCGGACGGCTCGATAACCATCGAGGTCCAGCGTACGAACCTGAACTACCTGCTGATGCAGCCGTACAGCTTCTACGCCTGCTACCACGTCCCGACGGGCTCGCTGCGCATCTGTCTGGTGGACGTAGTCCGGCGAAAATATGAGCAACGCGGAACGCCCTGGACCGAGCAGAAGACGCTGACGGTCTCCTTCACCGACGACCTCAGTGTCGATCGCCTGGAAGCCCTGGCCGCGCTCCTGAAGTCAGCCGTGACCGCGTCACGCGATCGTCGGATCAGCCAGTCCGGCCCGCGGCCGGCGGACCTATCCAAGGCCATGCGGCGCGCCATTCCAGACGTCCATGTGCCCGCGGATAAGCTGGAGGCCGCCTTGCTGCTCCAGCAACTCTATGACACCGGGGCTGACGACGTGATCGACGCGGCGTTCGATCGGTTCGCCGCGGTGCTCGGTGCCGACGCCGACGCCATGGCCCCCGCCTACATGGCCGAGATCAACCGCGGCATGGCTGGATTCAGCCACGCCAAGACGCGGATCGAAGCGGCGATCGGCTATCTCCGGTCGCGCCTCGACGGCGGCCGGTTCCAGGTGGGCTCCCTGCACTACAGCATCGGCAACGCCTGCTCCGCCCTGGGTGACGAGGACCAAGCTAAGACGTCCTATGAAGCCGCGTTGAGTGACCCGACCTTTCGCGACAATCCGGGCCTGTCGGCGCAGGGACATAAGAACCTCGGCACGAGCTTCGAACGCCTCGGGGACCAGGACCGTGCGCTCGAGCACTATCGCGAAGCTCTGAAGCTGAACCCGGACCTTCCTGAGGCGCACAACGCCCTGGCGAACCACTACATCCGCATCGGGCGGTACGAGGACGCCATTTCCCACCTCGACCGGATCGTGTTTGCCGAGCGCAGCCAGGGCAAGACCACTGCGGTGGTGGGTTGGCGGGCGAACGCCCTGTTCAATCTGGGAGACGGTCGGGCGGCGTTTCGCGACATCAACGCCTTGGTCGCTCAGGCCGACACGGCCGATTGGATCTGGCCATGGTGCGCCCGGCTGGTCGCGAGCTTTGGCCGTTCGAACCTGGACAATGCCGAACAGGCGCTGACCTTCTGGCAGCGGTTCGTGCGGGCCCATCCCGACAACGCGCCGGCGCGGAGGGAGCTCCTGCTCATGGTCTTCTACCTGCGCAAGGGCGGTCGCGACGTCGGGCGATCCTATGCGGAGTTCCGGGACGACTTCGATCGGCATATCGACCGGATAGAGCCTGAGGACGCCGCGTTCCTCTGGGACCGACTGGGGCACTGGGCGCAGGACGATGACGACTGGGCGGAAGCGGAGCGCTGCTTCCGCAAGGCCTATGACCTTGACGGTGGCCACTACGGCTATTGTCTCGGCACCGCCCTGAACTTCCTGGACCGATACGCCGAGAGCCTGCCGCTGCTGAAGGCACAAGCCGAAGGGATTCAGCCGGACGGCAAGAGCTGGTTTCAGCTCGGCATTGCCCACGCCCACCTCGGTCAGTCTGACGAAGCGGTCGAAGCCTTGGAGAAGGCGGTGCAGCTCGATCCTGACTACGGTCAGGCGCACTTCGAATTGGGGGGCGCGCGTTGGAACCGCGGCGAGCGCGAGGCGGCGATTGAGGCTTGGACCGGAGCCCTTTCGCGATTCCCGGACCATGAGCTCGCCCCGAGGGCGCGCGAACTCATCACGTCGATCTAGGCCGCGCGGGTGCGGTCCAGGCGGATCCGATCGAATGCGTTGCGGATCGCCAGGGAGACGTTGACCCGGACCCGCGCCACCGCGTTCTCCCGCGCCCTCAGATAGTCCTCTTGCAGGGCCTTGTAGCGGGCCGCCGAGGCCGGATCCATTTCGAAGTCCAGGGTGTCGACCTCATCGATGACCGGGACGATCGTCGCGGCCGATCCGCGCCCGACGATCCGGTAGTCGGGGCTGGCCACCATGCCCTCCGTGCCCACGGGCGAGAACACGCGGATCGAGATGTCATGGGTCTCGGTCAGCACAAATTCGTGGTCGGCGATGTCGATGATCATGTCGCCGCGGATCGCCACGCCCGGACGGTAGTCGATGATCGAGTCCATCAGCCCGCAATGGACCGAATAGTCGTCGCTCAGGTCGACCTCGGGTCCGAACGGACGGTAGCCAGGCCGCGGGTTGAACGGCGCCTGGATGTAGCTGGCGAGGTTCGAATGCAGCTTACCGCGGATGTGGCCTTCCTCCTCCGCGTAGTCCCCCGCCAGACGCGCCGACACCAAGAGTTCGAAACCCGCCAGGTGCAGGGCGCCGATCAGCGCGGCGTGGGCGAGCGCGGGGCTGTCGTACAGCCGGTGGCCGCCCTGCCCATCGCTTCCGGACAAAGTGGATTCCGGCGCCAGCCTCTTGTCATGCAGCAGCGCCATGTTGCGGGGCGTGAGGCTCGCCGCCAGGGCGAGTTCCCGCGTTGTGAACAGCAGTTCCGAACGTTTTCCAGGCCGACCCACGATACTTCCAATTTGTGGAAGTTAAAACTTCCAGATTCTGGAGGTTTGGTCAAGGCGCCGGTTGCAAGCTCGATGGGACGGTCTATTGGCGCTCGTTCGCCGGCGACGCGCGGCGCCTCGAGCGAGACCGTCCTCGCCTAGGGATATTCCGCACCGCCGAACGTTGCGGACTCGTCCTGTGCGCCCAGGAAGTCCAAGACCTGCCCGCCGTAGTCGGCCCAATAGTCCCGCCCGACGGAGACTCCGGTGCGCTCGAGCAGGTCGCGGGTGATGGTGAAGACTTCGCCAGTCAGCCGATCATGCGACATTACGCCATCGAAATAGGTACCGTAGACCGCGAGCATGATGTCGATGACGTCATTGCGCGCGACTTTGCCGCTCCAGTTGCGAGCGCCGGCGCGAACCTTCGACATCATGTAGACCGCGTAAGCGAGGCTGTGGCGAAAGACGTAGTGATCAGGCCGCCGCTCCTGGCTCGGCTTGGCCAGTTCGGTCCGGACCTCGAACACTCGTTCGGCCATCGACACGGCTAGACCGAAGAACTTTGCAGTCATGTCCGGGGTGAACTCCGCCTCCTGGCGGATTAATCGCAACTCGGCGGTCGTGAACGGCGCCTGGAACTCCTCCATGGCCGGGGCCATGTCGGCGAACCCGGCGAGCATGCGGTCCATCTGCTCATTCGCCCAGCCGGCCCGGACGCGGAGGGCTTCATCGATGGGCCCGTTTTGTCCGGCCTGCTGCAAGTGGTGAAGGAACTCGGGAAACGCTCCCGTCTCGTCGGTCGAGATCATGGTGTCGGCCATGGGTTCAGGACCGGGGTTCAGGGCGCTCACGTCGCCCGTGCCCTTGAGCACCACAACCTGGTCCGGGAACTGGCCGAGGATCGAGAAGGCCGCCCGCACTTCTTCGGGGCGGCCCGGCTTCACGACCTCCATGAGCACATAGTCCGGCAGGACCACGCGATTGTCCGGCGACAGGCTCAGGAAGCCCCATAGCTCCACGCTCTTGAGGCGGTTGGTGTCGACGACGACCCTCACCTTGCACGTCCGATATCCAACATGGCCAAGGCTATTCCGGCCCCCCTAGAAACGGGTGATGAGAGACTTCATCCAGCTTATGGCGCTTTCAAGCGCCCAGCTCGTCTGTTGCGACGTCATGATTCGCATCTCGTCTGGCCCGGCCCCATGGCCATCGGGATTCCTGACCTTCGCGAAAAGGCCTTCAGAAGATCGGCTTCCCAGACGTCGATGAACCGGCCGTTCTTCTCGCTGACCAGGTTGTCGATGTAGTTCGCCGCGCCCTTCTCGTTGCCCCGGGTCGAGCTACGCTCCTGGCTGATGATCTTGATGACGCTTTCGAGCGCCTTGCCAGCATGAAAGGCGGCGTCGCGGTCCCCCTGCGCGGCGCCCTCGAAGGCTTCCTTGAGTTCCCTTTCCGCATTGGCCCAAAGCGGGTCCTTGAGGAGCTCCCAACAGGGCGCCGTCACCGCATCCTCGATTAAGGGGTCTTCCGCACGCTGCAGACTTCCGGAAAGATACTGGAGTCCGATCCCGCTCGCCCGAAGGCGCTGGTTCAGTTCAACGATGGCGCGCTCCACCTTCGAGGCGCCCTGAGGCGGGGCCTGTGGCTTGGCGGCCTTGAACCAGCCTGTCGCCGGGCTTGCCGGCACGGCCTGCCCGACCTCGTTCTCGAAGGCCCGGAAAATCGCCTCGATCAGGCTGAGACGGGTCTTGATGAAGAAATCCACGTCGCCGTGGTCATCCCGCCAAAGATCGTAGGGCTCGGCCAGGAACCGGCTAACCCGCAGGTGGTACTGAGGTTCGTTGTTGAGGGTGGGCATTCCGAGCTCCCGGCAGACGGCGTCGTGGATCGCTTGGAAGAACGACTGATCGACGGAAAGCGCCGGTACGACATCCTTGAAGACGATCTGGTTCACCTGACTGGTCAGAACGTGAAATTGGGGCGCCGGCCGGTCTGAGTACCAGGTCTTCTGAGGGTGGCGGCTGATGTAGAGATCGGTGATCACGCATTGTTCCCGTAGACATGAGGCGGGGGCATCGAGGGCCTCTCGCCTAGCTCACCCACATCGGAATCATCGCTCCGAACAGGCTCTGCCAGGCGATGCCGGCGGCGACATCCTCATTGTCCTTTTCGAAGTAGAAGGCGTTGTTGGCCGTGGTCTCAGCGGTCCGCGCCTTTGACGCCCAGGCGTCACCCAGCGGGACCTGGTGGAACGTCCCGGGCATGACCAGCACGGTGTTCTGGCGCGCCAGCAGGTAGGTGAAGAAGTCCCGCAGCATCCAGTCGATCCAATAGAGGTCCTTGGGGTGGGACCAAGTCATCAGGAACTCGACCGCCAAGCGCTCCAGCTGGAACGACTTCAGAGGCACGTCGCAGTGGCGCTGCCACTGTTTGAGGATACGGATCAGGATGCGGGTGGCGCCGCCGGTGGCCAGATCCGAGACCTCGAGGGCGGCGAGCTCAGCCTGAGGGTCCGTGAGCCGGTAACTGCCGCCGTCCTTGGTGTCGCAGATCCAGAACTGGCCGTCATCGAAGGCGAAGGCCGGCACCACCTCGACGGGCATGGTCGAGAAGGCCACCACAACGACCTGGCCGTCGCCGCGCATCGTGGTCTGGGGATAATCTTGGGCGAGGACGGCCCGCACTTCTTGCAGCAGCTGCGACTGCTTGTTGCCGGTCCGCTGCTCGAACCGATAGTAGACCTCCCAGGGCAGGGTGAAGAGCACATCGACGTCGCGCGGCGGCCGAACCCTGAGCTGCTTGCCCCACGATCCGATCAGCCGGGAGTTGGCGGTCTCGGAGTTGGCCGCCCAGTAGTGCAGGTTGAGCGTGCTGCGGACCCCGGCCTGGCCCGTCAGCCCGTCCTGCAGCTGCTTATCGGTGATCGCCAGGTTGGCGATCAGCTGCTCGAACCGGCGGACGAGGTAGCCCCACATGATCGTGGGCTTCTGGGCCCCCGAGTTGTCGCCGATCACAACTCAGAGCCCGATCTCGGCCAGCAGGACGTCGGCGCCCTTGTTCATCTGGGCTTCCATGTCGTTGCGCAGCAGCTTGTAGACGCCGGGCAGCATCAGCGGGCTGGAGACCCGCCGCGTGTAGATGGCGTTCTGGAATTCACGGGACTGGACGGCGCAGTCAGTCTCGGAGCAGCCGCCGGCCTTGGCCTTCTCCCAGAGCCCCTCGGCCTCGCCCCGGGCGGTTTCCTGGGCCTCGGCGGTGTCGCGCTGGCGCAGATACTCCCGGAAGCACCAGATGAGCACGGGCGCCGCCGGCGGCAGCACCGTCGACAACAGCAGGGCGACGGTCAGGCCGGTGAAGGCGGCCGCGACCAAGAGGATGAGCAGCAGGGCGAAGCCCACGACCAGCACCCAGCCACCGTAGTGGCGGCGCAGCTTGGCGTCGTACCAGAGGTTGGTGCGCTGGCAGATGATGCGGGCGAGGTGCAGCGGCGCCTTGCCCACGGCGACCGGGTACCAATCGACCAACTTGGCGTCGCCGCCACGCCACTTGGCCTCGGCCGCGACGATCGTCTCGGGCTCGGCGCGCTTGCCGGCCACGAAGTTGTTCCAGGAGAGCCCGAGCACCTCGCAATCGAACGCCTCGGCGATCTTGGCCGCGGTCTTGAGCTTGCTGCGCTGCAGGCGGTCGAGCCACGTGACGTCCAGCAGCGAAACCAGGAGCGCCACCGGCGCGGTGAACGGGCGGATGCACGGCGTGGCCAGTGCGATCGCCGCGGTGACGACCGGCAACAGGACGGTGAAGGCGAACTGGATCACCAGCAGCGCCGTCGCCTGGCGATAGACCTCGGAGCGGGCGCGCATCAGGCCCATCTGCGGGTCGGAATTCTGCAGTTGGGGAATCTGGTTCACAGGGATGTCTCGCCCGCTGGCGCCCTCGCCGACTCAGCGGAAGGCGGGAAAATTACCGCCAAATACCTTGTCCCACCACTCGAAGGCCTTGTGCGGCTTACCGGACTCTTCGGCGTCCAGCGCCTTGTCCGCCCGGATCAGTGCCGTTTCAAGCCGCGTGAGCGCCTGGTCCTTGCGCGCCTCCGAGCAGGGTTCGATGAGGCCGGTGATCCCCAAAGGGTCCCGCATCGCGCGCAGGCCGTTTGACAACAGGTCGTTGAAGGTCTCGCGCACCTGGCGACGGTAAGTCACCCCTTGAACGGACCGGAGCCGCTTGGCGATCTTCAGCTCGAGGTAGATCGACCGCAGCCCGACGGTGGCCAAGCCGTTCCAGAGTTTCACCAAGCGGATGACCGGCTTCACACGGCCGTTGAGGTGCTGATTGACGTCATTGACGTAGCGGTTGTGGGCGCGCGGGGCCGACGTCATCCAGCCGCCCTGGCGGTCGGGAATCCAGAACACCTCATGGTCGTCGGACTCTTCATCGAAGTAGGCCGGGGTAATCTCGAAGCGCTCGGGGGTGGTGCGGCCGAAGGGGACCAGAACCACGGGGCTGCTGACCCGCACGGGTGTGAACGGGAAGCGGTTCGCCAGGACGTTGCCGACTTCGCGAAGCGCCAGCGCGGAGTTGCGCGGCCAGTCGTCCTCGTCCAGCACCATGAAGTAGTCGATGTCGCTGAACAGCGGCACGTTGGTTCCGTGCCCGAAGGAGCCGGCCGGCAGGAAGTTGGTCACCCGGTAGTGGCGGTAGAGGCACGCCTTGATGCTCTCGCGGTGTTTGCGCGACCGCTCGTTCATGGCGTCCGACGCGGGAATCTTGCGTAGGAGCCCATCAAAGCCTTGGGCGACCGTAAGCGGCATAGACTCGGTCCCGATGAGGTTAGCGACCTTCTCGCCAGATTCGACTACACCAGAGCGGACGCCCCGAAGGTCGCCTATGAGTCAGAATCCGACGGGAGGAGCAGCCAAGCACCTCTGCGCCTTCTGAGCGCTGACTGCGCCCGCTCGATGGGCGGCGAGCTGTCTACGTCTCCGAGCTCAGTGCATGGTCCGACGGGTTGCCGACTGCTGCAGAAGCAGGTGGGCGGAGGAGACCGGCTCTCCTTCAGTATCGCCGCCGGCGCGCGTTTCCGCGAGCTTCTGGAGCAGCAGGCGCATGTTCTGGTTCAGGGGCTCGTTCTGGAGGTTCCTGGAGACGCCCTCGGTGAGCCGTGCGACCGCCGTGTCGAAGTCGTCGCGGGCGAGGGCTTCGAGGCCTTCCACGAAGAGGCGGAGGGGATCGTCTTCCGGCGCGGTGAGCAGGGGCGCCCAGGCGGTTTGGGCCGCCTCTGCGTCTCCGGAGGTGAACTGGACAAATCCGAGCTGAAACCGCGCCAGAGCAAACCCGGGGGCCATCTCCACGGCGCGTTCCATCGCCGCCTGCGCATCTTCACACCTCCGAAGGGAGGCGAGTATCGAGCCTCGGAGGAAGTGGAGGCCGGGATCGCGGGGGTAGCGGTCGAGCAGGGACTCGAGGGCCGCCAGGCCTGCCGCATCGTCGTCTCCGGCCTGGCGCATGGCTTGTTCCAGGAGGTCCCTGGGGCAGGTCTCGATCTGGTCTTCAGGGTCCATGTGGCGCCTCCTAGCGCTGAAGGATGAAGTCGTTGGTCTTGCCGAGCTGCACGCGGATGGTGTCGAGGGCGCCCCGGTGGAGTTGGGAGATGCGTCCCTTGCTCACGCCGAGCAGCGCGCTCAGCTGCTGGAAGTCCATGCCTTCGAGGTAGTGGCCGCGGATGATCAGCCGTTCCCGGTGCGGGAGCGCCTCCAGTTCCGCATGGACGCGACGCAGCAGATCCTTCCAAGCTAGGCTCTCGTAGGCGGTCGGCCTGCGGTCCACCTCGTCCTCGCCGACCACCAGGCCGCTGCCGTCCAGCATGAACCCCAGCGCTAGCCCGACCGCCAGGTCGGCCAGGGCCTGCATGGCTTCGGCGGCGCTGGCGGGCTCGGCGGCGCCGGCAGACAGTGAGCGCATCCGCTCTGCCCGGATGCGGTTGCGGAAGGAGATCTGCTCGCGGACCTCGCTGAGCTTGGCGATGCCGTTGAGGATGCTGCCGCTGATCCGCCGGGCGGCGTAGCCTCGGAACGGGACGCCGCGGTCGGGGTCGAACCGGTCGATCGCTTCGAGAAGTCCCGTGCAGGCCAGTTGGCGCAGGTCCTGGAACTCGATCTCGCCGCCCGAGCGCTGGCGGTAGTGGCGCACCGCGATCTGGCGCGCGTAGGGCAGGTAGGCCGAGAACAGCCGCTCTCGGGCCTCGGCCGAACCGCTGTCCTTCAGCCTGCGCCAGAGCGCGGCTTCCTCCGGCTCGCCGAGGGTTGTTCTCGGCCGCTCCTGCGTCATCGGAAACTGCCGACGACGCCCTCGAGCACAAGGATCCAGCCGTCGACCAGCACGAACATGAGGACCTTGACCGGCAGGGATAGGGTCGCTGGGGGCACCATCAGCATGCCGAGGGAGAGCAGGATCCCGGAGACCACCAGGTCGATCAGCAGGAAGGGCAGCAGGATCACGAACCCGATCTTGAAGGCCACCCGCAGCTCGTTGAGCATGAACGCCGAGGTGAGCTGCATCAGTCCGACGTCCTGGGCGCGGTCGGGGAGCGGCTGGCGGGCCATATCGTAGACGGACTTGATGTCCTGGTCGCGGACCTGCCGGAGCATGAAGGCCCGCAATGGGGCGGAGCTGCGTTCGAGGGCCAGCTCCACGTTGATCGAGCCTTTGAGGAAAGGCTGGACCGCCTCGGCGTTCACCTGCGTCGCCGTGGGCAGCATGGTGAAGGCCGTGAGGAACAGGGCCAGGCTCACCAGCACCGCGTTGGGCGGGGTCTCGGGCATGCCGAACGCGTGGCGGATCATCGACAGCACCACAACGATCCGCACGAAAGGCGTCATGCAGATGGCGATCGCTGGGATCAGAGCGGCCAGGGTGAGGAGCAGGGCGACCCGGACGACGCCGGAGGTCTCGCCGGCGGCGGGAAGAGCGAGCGCCTGCGGCGGCGCCGCAGCAGTCGGGCCAGCGGCGGCCCTGCGCGGCGGATCGACCTGCACGGGGGCGTCCGCATCCTCCGTGGAGGTGGGTGCCGCCCCGCCCGCGTCGGACGCAATCGAGGGCGCAGGCGGAACCCCGACCTGCAGCGCGATGGGTTGTGGAGGGGCGATGGGCTCGGCCTCCTCGAACGCGAGGGGGTCCGACGGTGGACTCAGCACGAGGTTCTGCGTCCCGGGGGGCGCCTCCTGCAGGGACGCCGCGCCGAGCGGCACGCACGCGGCCGCGAGGGCAAGCGCGATGGCGAGCAGACGCGACCTCATCACTCGCCCGCTCCCTCCGGCCGGGCTCGCAGCTGGAAGGCGCCGGCGGGGGTGGCCGCCACCAGGAACTCCGCGTCGCCGCACCTGAGCAGACAGATGTCGACCTGGTGGCTCAGACGGATGGTCTCCACCAGCTGCAGGCGACGCTGATCGCTCGGCCCACTTGGGCCGGGACCGACTCGAAACAGGCCGGCGATGGCCGCTGCGGGGGAGGCCACGCCGCCGCGCAGGCGCGCGCGCAGTGCGAGGGCGGCGGCGAGGCCCAGGCCCAGGCTGATGGCCAGGGCGAGCACGACGCGCCACCAGGCGACGTGAACGTCGCCGCCGCCGCCGCCCAAGGTCTGGCCCAGGGCCGGCGCCGCGCACGCCAGGCAGGCCGCGTGCGCCGCCGCAGCGATCCCGAGCGCTCGGCCGCCGCGCACGAGGATCATTTGGGCGCCGCGATCTCGAGGAGGCGAATGCCGAAGTTGTCGTCGACGGCGACGATCTCGCCGCGGGCGACAAGGGCCTCGTTCAGGAAGAGCTCGACAGGCTCGCTCATCAGCCGGTCGAGCTTGAGGACAGCGCCGCTCTTCAAGGCGAGCAACTCCTCGATGGAGAGGGTCGCCTGTCCGAGCTTGACCTTCAGTTCGACGCGCACGTCCCTGAAGATCGCGGAGTCCAGGGAGACCAGGGGCTCGCCGGCCCCAGCATCGGCGGCGGCCTCCGGCTCGCGCGTGTTCCTTGGCGGTTTGGATGGGGCGTTCATTACACTGTCCGAACTTGGCGCGGCTGCAGGCTGATCGCTCGCCAGCCGTCACTTTGGGTAAGCGTTGCGCCGGCCAGCGGCGTGGCGCCGATGGTGACGTCGAAGGGCTCGTCGAGCGGGCGGTCGAGGATCAGGACGTCGCCCGTGGCGAGGCCGCCGAGCTCGCCGAGCTGGAGCTTCACCGATCCCAGAATGGCTTGAAGCGAGACTTCCTGGCCCGCCACCGCGCCCAGGCGCGTGTCCAGCTCTTGCGAGGCGGCCGGTGGAGGCGGAAGCGAGGCTTCGCAGAGCGGCAGGACGGCCGAAAGCGGCAGGCCGAGCCAGAAGAGGACGCCGCCCGCCTCCCCCACGCCGATCCGGACGCCGCTGGCCCGAGGGTCCTTCCGGCTCCCGCGAACGGTGTCCGTCTCCGCTCCCGAGCCCAGCGCCGTTTCGAGGGCGCGCAGCAGATCGTCCAGGGCCTCTTCGAGAAAGGCCTCGATGATGCGCCGGTCGGCTTCCGTCGGCGTCAGTTCCGCAGGTTCGGCGTCCAGCAGGGCGGCGACGAGGCACATCGCGCCGCGATCGCTGCAGCTGAGGCCGACCGTCTTGCCGCGGACGCGTCCGTGTTCGGAGAGTTGCGCCCACAGGCCGGAGCGGACCGTCTCCCACCGGGACGGGGCCAGCTTGACCCCTGAGAACCACTTGCTGGACCAGGCCTGGACGGCCTCCCCCACCCGATCGCGCACGATGGGCCGGTCGGCGACCTCCGGGGGGAGCCAGGCCGATGCGTCGCGCGTCACCCCTGGCCCCTGATTCCGAACAGCTGCTGGATCATGTCGTTGGCGACGCTCACCACCTGCGAGGAGGCCTGGAAGCCGCGCTGGATCAGGATCAGGTCGCCGAACTCTTCGGAGAGGTTCACGTTGGACGCTTCGATCTGCTTGGAGACGAGCTTGCCCAGGCCGTCCGTGCCGCTGGGAAGCATCCGTTCCGGACCGCCGCTCTTGCTCTCGAAGAGGCCGTTGCCAAGCTGGGTGAGCTGCTGCGGGTCGCGGAAGTCGGCGAGCGCCACCGCCCCGAGGGTCTCGGTCTCCTCGTTGGTGTAGGCGAGGCGGACCTTCCCGTCCTGATCGATGGTCACGCTGGCCAGCGCCCCGACGCCGTGGCCGTCCGAGGACTTCACACGCAAGGTGGAGGTCACGCCCGACGAGAAGGAGGTGACGCCGCTCGAGAAGTCGAGTTCGACGGTGAACGGGTCGGCGCCAGCCGGCGTCGAGGTGACGGTGATCTTGGCCGTCGACGGATCGACCGTGCTGCCGATGAACTTCAGCGTGCCGGTCCCGACGGTCGCGTCGTTCTCGTCGGTCACTGTAACCGTCCACTCGCCCGGGGCCGCAGCGCCCACCTTCTGCAGCCGGACCTTCCAGACCTGCTTGCCGCCGTTGCTGTCGTAGACGGCGATGTTGGAGAGGGTGTGCTCTGTCCCGGTCGAGGAGAGGTTGTCCGCGAACAGGATTTTCTGTGTGGCGGCCGGGTGGCTGGTGCGCTTATCGTCGATGTTGAGCGCCAGCGGCTGGTTGGAGGCGTCCAGCACCATCAGCCGGTACTTGGTCCCCAGCAGGGAGATGTAGCCGTCCTTGTCGACTCCGAACTGGCCAGTGCGGGCATAGGCGGTGCGCTCCCCGTCCTTAAGGACCAGGAACCCGCTGCCCTGGATCGCAAGGTCGAGGTCGCCGCCGCTCTGGCGCAGGTCACCTTGGGTGAAGTCGATCTGCGGCGGCGCGAAGGCCACCCCGCTGCCGGCGCTGGAGCCGGACGAGTAGGAGATGCCGCCGCCGCCCGAGCTGAAAAGGTCGGTGAAGCGGACGGAGGTGGCTTTGTAGCCAGGGGTGTTCAGGTTGGCGACGTTGTTGCTGATCGTCTGAAGCCCCTTGGAGAAGGCGTTCAGTCCCGACAGCCCGATGTAGATCGATCCGAGCATGATGCCCTCCTCCTCAGCGAACCTGGACCACGGCGCCCAGCGACAAGTTTGCGACGGTCTGGCCGGCCGGGGTCTGGATGGTGATCTCCGGTCCGCCGCTGCTGAACGAGACCGCCTCTACGGTCCCGGTGACGACGGAGACGCCTTGCTGAACGTCGACGGAGCGACCGAGCAGGCTCGTGGCCTGCGTGGCCGCCTGCGCCGTGAGCAGCGTCGTGACCTGGTCGTTCAAGGCCTGCGTCTGCTGAAGTTGTGAGAACTGCGCGAGCTGAGAGACGAACTGGAAGTTGTCCATCGGCTTCAGCGGATCCTGGTAGGTCAGCTGGGTCAGGATGATCTGAAGCAGCGACTGGAAATCGAGGCCGAACGCGCTTTGGGCGGGGGCCGACGGTCCGCTAACGGGCGCGATCGCCATGAGACTCTCCATTGAAGCTGGGCGCCGGAGCGCGCTCGGGGACGCCGTTTAGGACGAGGCGGGCGAGCGGGAGCCCGTGCGCCTTGCAGGCGTCTGCCAGGGCCCTGCGCAGCCGGACGTGAGACTCCTCGCCCAGGTCCCTCGCCCGGACGGCCACCTCGAGGCCGTCGCCATTGCCTGTGACGGTCAACTGCACCTGCGCGCGATCCTGCAGGCCCGACCGGGCTAGGAGGATCCGGGCGATGGCTCTCAACTCCCGGCGCGGCAGAGGCGGCGCGTCGGGCTCGCCGGCGTCCGCGGGCGAACCGGGCTCGGGTTCGGCCGAGGCCGGCGCGGCCGCAGCCTCGTCCACGGGCGAGTCTTCGGCGCGAGGCGCCTCGCCAAGCTCGGTCCTGATTGTTTGTTGGGGGAGCGGGGAGGCGTCGAGCTTACGCGCCGGGACCTCGGCGCGCTGTGCAATCGGCGACTCGCCCGGGGTCGGACGGAGGGCGAGCGGCTGTCCGCGCACGCCCTGAGCAACGGCATCCGCCGCACCGCCGATCCTGTCGGCCGGCTCGCCGAAGAGGCCAAGCTCGCCGAACCCGAATGCGCGCCAGGCCCGCTCCGCGCGCATGGCGGAGGGAAGGTTGGCCGGGCCCCGCCGAGCAAGCTCTTCCGCCGCGCGCCCGACCTGCGGGTGGGCGCCAGGCCGCAGTCCAGGCGGCTGGGGCCGGGTGCAGCCTTGATCGGTCGACGGCCGAGAGGCGCCGTCGACGAGCCGCTCGAAGGAGCGGTTGGCCTTGGGGGGCGTGCGCAGCGTCTCGGCCGCCGGTCGCGGGGGCGGGTTGGCGCTGACCTTCACGGCTGTCTCCAGGACCGGGACGTGCGGTCCGCCGCCTCGTCCAGGGCGGTCTCGTCCAGCCACCGGCGGACCTTGCGGACCGCCTGGTGGAGAACGGTCTCGGCCGCCTCCGCCTTGGCTAGAGCCAGCCTGAGAGCTTCCCGGGCCGCGTCCACGTCCTCGCGCGCGTGCTCGAGGTCGAGGTCGGCGCGATCGACAAGAGCCTGCGCCTGGGTGACCGACTGGGCCCAGTGACCGCGCAGAGCCAGGTCGAACGAGGCGCCGGCAAGGCTCGCGGCCCAGCCCAGCTCGTGCTCGGCAAGAGCCTCGGCGTGTTCGGCGCGGGTGCGGTGCAGATCTTCGAGTTTCGCGTTCGCCCGGGCGACCTCGGCTTCGGCCGACAAGCGCCTGAGGGCGCGTGTCTCCGCCACTCGTCTCACCGACCTGAGCTCGTCGAACCGCGGCATGCTCACGCCCCCCCGCCGAGGAGGCCGGAGAGCTTTTGGAAGGCGGCGGCTTGCGGGATGTGTTCGTCCGGTCGCTGCCGCAGGAACTCTGTAAGTCCGGACTGCGCCTCGATGGCGGCGTCGATCTGGGGGCTGCCGCCGCGCACGTAGACGCCGGTCTCGATCATCGTACGCGAGTGTTCGTACGTGCTGAGGAGCGCGAGCGCCCTGTCCGCGAGCTTGCGCTGCGGCTCCTCCAGCAGGCGCGCGCTCAGGCGGCTGATGCTTCGGGGCACGTCGATGGCGGGGAAGTGTCCCTGCTCGGCGAGGCGTCGGGCGAGTATGATGTGTCCGTCGAGCAGGGACTTCATCATCTCGCAGATGGGATCGTCGATCTCGTCGGTCTCGCTAAGCACCGTCATCACCGCGCTGATGGCGCCACCGCCGCGCAGCGCGCCGCAGCGCTCGACCAGCCGGGGAATCGCGGCGAACACACCGGGCGTATAGGCCCGCACCGTGGGCGGCTCACCGGCGGCCAGTCCCATCTCGCGCATGGCCATGGCGAGGCGGGTCACCGAGTCGAGGAGCAGAAGCACGTGCCGTCCCCGGCTGCGCCAATGCTCGGCCAGCGCCAGCGCATAGTCCCCGGCCCTCACCCGCATGGCGGCGGCTTCGTCGGAGGTCGCGGCCACCAGCACCGTGCGCGCCTTGGCTTCGTTCGACAGCCCGCTCGACCACAGCGCTTCGACCTCGCGGCCCCTCTCTCCCACCAGGCAGATCACGCAGCAGTCGGCTTCCACCTGCCGCGCCAGCTGGCCCATCAGGCTGGTCTTGCCCACCCCGCTGGCCGCGAACACGCCCACGCGTTGGCCACGGGCCAGGGTGAGGAGTCCGTCGATGGCCCGCACGCCGGTCTCGAGCACCGCCGGCGAGGAGATGCGGTCCAGCGTGGGGCTCGCGCGGCCCCCGAGAGCGGCGCGCGCGGTGGCCCGTACGGGGCCGGCGCCGTCGATCGGCCGGCCGAACGCATCGACCACCCGTCCGAGGAAGGCGGCGCCGACCGGTGCGAGGTCCTCCTGCGGGAGCGCGGTCACCCGTGCGCCGGGGAAGGTGGCGACGCCGGTCTCGAAGGGGGCAAGGACGACCGAGCCCGGGGAGACGCCGACGACCTCGGCTAGGGCGGAGCCGATGGTCGTGACCGTCGGGCGCGTCTCGATCGTGCAGATCGCGCCACGCGCCGCCCAGGGTCCATCGGCCTCCACGAAGGTCGGGAGGATGCGCCGAACCTGGCCGGTGCGAGGGACCAGGTCGGCGTCTGCGATCGCCTCGAGCAGGTGGGTGGAGGTCATCGGGCGCTATCCCGGCCGGCCGCGTGGTCGTAGAGCGCCCGCAGCCTGCGCCACTGTTCGAGCGGACCTGCCTCCAAGACGCCGAGCTGCAGGCGGATGCGGCAGTCGCCGGCGGCGAGCTCGTGGAGCGCGGCGACCTCGACGTCTGGACGACCGAAGGCCTCGGCGAGCGCTTCGAGCGCGGCGGCATCGGCGAAGTCCTTGGCGGAGACCTCCACGCGCACGATGGCCTCCCTCGCCAAGTTGGAAACCTGTTGGCGAAGCGCCGCGGCGACGAGCTCCTGGAACCGCTCGGATGCGCCGAGGATCTTGTCGAGACCTGCCGAGGCGAGCTGGATCGCCAGCCTCTCCAGCTCGGCCATCTGCCGGCCATGTACCGTTAGGGCGCGGTCCACCGCCTCGCCGAGCTGCTTCAGCCGCTCCTCTTGCCGATCGGCGGCCTCCTGGAGTCCCACCTCGCGCCCCTTCGCCTCGCCGTCGCGCGAGGCCTCCGCCACGGCGGCCTCGAGGCGGCGGATCTTCTCGTCGCGAGCCTCGAGGGCGCGCTTGAGACTCTGGAGCTCGTGCTCCAGCGCCAGGCGCTCATAGTCAACGGGCGGCGGCGCAGGGGCGATGGAGGGCGCCGGCTCCGGCGGAAGCTGACGGACGCGGTTGGTGACGGCTTCGGTGGACTTGATGAGCACGCTCATGCCGGAAGCCTCCCGAGCAGGGGGAGCCGAGGGAGGCGATCTCGCCAGGACGGCCGCGGCGGCGGCGGCGGGTCCTCGACCAGTTCGGCCGGCGGCTGCAGCTCGACCGCGAGGCGCCACAGCGCCTCGGCGGCGGCGCTGGTCAGTCGAAACGGCCCGGTCACGACGGGGCCAATTCGATTGCGACCGTCTCGTCTGGCTGAAGTCTCCGCGGCCTCAATGCGTGAGGCCAGCCCGGCCGACAGTCCCACAAGGCTGGGGCGAGGGGGTCCGCTGCTTCGGGATGCGTCTTGCCGGATGTCCTTCGCGGAAGACTTGCCCGGCGTGCCGGCCTGCGGAAGCACGCCTCCCAGCCACTCGGCCAGCAGGGCCCGCACGCGTTCGCGCTGCGCCTCGTCGAGCTCGGCCAGGACGTCCTCGACGTCGTCGGGATCGACGGCCGCCAGCTGTGCGACCGCGCGCCGAAGGGCCCGCTCCCGGTCAGCGGGGGGCATGGGCGGTGTCCTCGACAAGAAGGAGCTGTAGCTTTGCGGCGAGGGCGCGCTTCTGAGCCTGTGTAAGGGTGCGCGGCCGATTGCGCCGGTGGAGCAGCCACGCTGCGCCGAACAGGCCGAGCAGGATGGCGCCGAGCACGGCCAGCACCGAGGCGGAGGGGGTCGAAGGCGCGCGGCTACCGGTCGGGCTGGTCGCACCGGTCGGGGCAGGCGCTGCCGGAGCGGAGGCCTCGCGCACCGCCGCGCCGAGCGGGACCACGGCCAGCGCATCGCCCTGTGCCGGATCGAGGCTGGCGGCGCTGACGGCCAGACGCTGGATGAGCGTCCGCATCTCGTCGGTCAGCTCGCCCTCGACCAGCACCTTGACCTCGATGGGGAAGGTTCGGGCCGCGGGGTCGAACGCGTCGGCCGCATCGCCCATGGGCGCCTCCGCGCCTGTCGGCGCCGAGACCAGAACCTCGAACCTCCGATCGGGGTAGAATTGGCGAAGCGCCAGACGTACGGCGTCCGCAAACCAGGCCTCGAGCTCGGAGGGCGCGCCTTGCGTATGGAGCGCGCCGGGCGCGGGGGCGCTCATGACGAGCCCTTTGGCGTCGAGCACGACCACGCCCGCGGGATCGAGGTCGGGAACGGCGGCGGCGACCAGGCTCTGTATGCCCCGGACGGTCCCCTCCGGCGCCGTCCGCCCCTCGCGCAAGATCAGGGTGACGGAGGCCTTGGAGGGCCGGCGATCCTCCCGGAACACCGCCGGCTCGGCCAGGGAGAGGTGGACGCGGGCGCTCTCGACGCCCTCCAAAGCCATGATGGTGCGGGCGAGCTCGCCCTGCAGGGCCCGGCGGTAGTTGATCTGCTGGGCGAACTCGGTGAGCCCCATGTCGGACTTGTTGAACAGCTCGAACCCGACAGTGCCCTTCAGGGGCAGGTCCTCGCTCATCACGCTGAGCCGGGTGGCGTCGGCCACCTTGGCCGGGACCAGGATGGTCGCGCCCCCGTCCGCCAGGCGATAGGGGATCTTCTTCTTCTCCAGCTCGGCGACGATGGTCGCCGCATCCGCTGTGCGCAGGTCGGAGAACAGCGCCATGTAAGGGCTGCGCAGCACCAGCAGGTAGACCGCGCCCATCGCGACCAAGGTGAGCGCCAGGGCGGCCGCCGCCACGGCGAGCTGGCGCCTGTTGAGCCCTGCAATTCCCTCGAAGCCCCCCATCATCTAGCCCCTAAAGCTGCATCCTCATGAGTTCCTGGTACCCCTCTAGGAGGCGGGCGCGGACGTGCATCATCAGCTCCACCGAGAGCCTTGCCTGCTCGAGGGCATATGTGACCTGGTGCACCGGGACGGAGTCGTCGAGGGCGAACGCACGCACCATGGCGTCGGCGGCGAGGGCGTCCTGGTTGACCTTCTCCACACCCGCCGAAAGCAGCTCGGCGAAGGACGCGCCCATCGCCGGCCTGGCCGTCGCGGCGGCCTGGAGGACCGGGTCGGCGGAGGCCGCTGCGGCCAGCGGCTGGATAGCGGCGACGGTCATGGGCGCCTCCCGAGTTCGAGCGCCTTGGCGTACATCTGGCGGGCCGTTCCCATGGCCACGAGGTTGGCCTCGTAGGCTCGCGCGGTCTTCACCAGCAGGGTCATCTCCGAGGCGTGGTCGACGCCCGGGTAGGTGACGAAGCCGGCTTCGTCGGCGTGCGGATGGGACGGCTCGTGCACTCGCCTGGGCGGGCTGTTCACCGGCTCCAGACCAAGGATCTTCACGCCCGAGAGCGCGCCCGGCGAAGCGGACGCCAGGAGCTGGCCGAAGTCGGCCCTGGGCCCTGAGACAAGGCGCATCGGCCGGTAGGGTTCTGCGCCTGCCGGGCGGGTGGAGCCGACGTTCGCAAGGTTATCCGCAATGACCTCCAGCCGCCGCCACTCGACGTCCAGGCCGGTTCGGCTGATCTCGATCGCCTGCATGGGCTAGCGCCCTCCCGTCGCGGCCAGGCTCTGCAGCTGCAGCTGACGGCCTAGCATCTCGACGATCGCGCCGTAGCGCAGCGCGGTGGACGCTGCGGTGGCCAGCTCCTGGTCGAGCCGCACCCCGGCGGACTCCGCCGCCGGATCGTACCGAACCTCCGGCTGGACGGCCTCGACCGCGCCCGGTCCGCGGCTTGCTGCGGCGGCGAGCGCCGCTTCGAAGCTGACCCTCGCCGGCCGGTAGCCGGCGGTCTGGGCGTTGGCGATGTTTTGAGACGTCGCTGCGGCGCGCGCAGAGAGCCCGTCCAGCGCCTTGACCATGATTGCAGCGGATAGCTGGTCCATCTCTGTGCCCTACTGAACGACGATGTCTGCGTGGAGCGCGCCGGCGGCCTTGATGGCCTGCAGGATGCTGATCATCTCCCGCGTGTTGACGTTGACCCGCGAAAGCCCCTCGACCAGGTCGGCCACAGTGGTGCTGGGGAAGGTCACCACAGCGTCTCGCCTCGGCTCGGCGATACGGATGCGGGTGTTGCTCACGATCAGGCTGGAGGCTCCCGGAGCGACGCCTCCGTAGAGCAGCGGCTGAGAGGCGTCGTTCTCCACCGTCACGGCGACCTTGATGTCGCCCTGGCTGACCACCACGCTGGAGATGCGCACGCCGCCTCCGGCGACGACGGTGCCGGAACGCTCGTTGACGACCACTCGGGCGAGCGAGTCAGGGACGACCGAGACGTTCTCGATGCGAGTCACCAGCCGGTAGACGTCGCCACCCGCAGCCGCAGCGTCCACCCGCACCGCGTTTGCGTCGCGCACGCTGGCGATGCCGGGTGCCACGGCCGCATTGATACCGTCGGCAATCCGCTCGGCGGTCGTGAAGTCCGGATCCTTCAGGACAAAGGTCAGCTCGCGGGCTCCCGCCAGGACGTTGGATTCGAGGGAGGTCTCGATCAGGGCGCCGCCCGGGACCGCCGCGGAGGTGGGATGGTTCTTCTGAGCCACGTTCTGGTTGGCGTCGAACCGGTAGCCGCCAACCACCAGCGGTCCCTGAGCCAGGGCGTAAGGGGTTTGGTCGGCGCCCAGGAGAGGCGTCAGCAGCAGCGAGCCTCCCGCCAGGCTGCGCGCGTCGCCTATTGAGGTGACGGTGACGTCGATCCGGTCGCCGACGTTGGCGGCCGGCGGCAGGGTGGCGCTGACCATCACGGCCGCCACGTTGCGGCTTCGGACCTGATCGGGCGTGACCTGGGCACCGAAGCGGCTGAGGACGTTGCGCAGAGCCTGGCGGGTGACCTCGTTGCTGGGCGAGTCGCCCGACCCGGCGAGGCCGGTCACGATGCCGTAGCCGACCAGGGCGTTGTCGCGCCATCCGAGGAACCGGCCGAGATCCTTCACGCGCACTTCGGCGGCCATCGCCGAGGAGGCGGCAAGACTTGCGGCGAGCGCAAAGGCGATGAGCAGGCGCCGGGACATCAGAACAGCCCCAGGCCCTGCAGGAGGCGCGTGACCAGCCCCGGCCGGGCGGCCTGGGTCACATGCCCCTTGCCGTCATACTGAATCACCGCGTCCGCGAGGCGGGTGGACAGCACCGCGTTGGCGCTGGAAATGTCGGCGCGCCGCACGCGGCCCTGGACCCGGATACGGGTGTCCTGGCCATTGACCTGCCGCAGCTGTTCTCCGGCGACCGCCAGGTCCCCGTTCGGCAACACATCGGTCACGACGACGCTGATCTGGGCCACCAGCTTGTCGGCCCGGGTGCTCTCGCCCGAGCCGTTGTACCGGCCCGTCAGGCTCACCTCCGCCACGTCGTCGTCGGAGGGCCTCGCAAGCCGCCCGCCCATCTGCGCCGCCTTCCTGGTCTGCGCCTCGGCGGTGTTGGAGGCGAAGGCCGCCTCGTAGACCAGCACGGTCAGGGTGTCGCCCACGTGGGCGGCGGTGCGGTCCGCCGTCAGGCTGGCGAACTCTCTTCGCGCGGCCAGGTCTGCGGCGTTCGCCTGCAACGCGGCGGTCGCCACCAAGGCCGCGCCAGCAAATGTGAGGGGCCACGCGGTCACGGGGCAAGCTCCGGCGCCGGCGCGCGGAACACCCGGCCGTCGTCGCCCCGCACGAACACCGGCTCGCCGGCCCTGGCAGGCTGCACCGCCTCGACGCGTCGCTCCACGGTCACGGGCCCGGCGCGGGCGCTGACGAACAGGACGTCACCGGTCCTCACGGCCGCCAGCGTCGAGGCCGCAGGAGCACTGACGACCTCGCCGGGGGTGAGGCGCCGGGCCGCGATGGCGACGCCCCAACGCGCGTCCATGCGGAACGGGCGTTGCGGGTTGGCGATGGCGCAGGCTGCGGGCTCGACGTCCGCGACGGTGACGGCTTCTCCGGCTCCGACCGGGCGGAGCAGGCGCACGCACTCCGGTCCGGCGCCCAGGGGCGCCTGCGAGACCGCAGCGGCCATGAGGAACGCCCCCCACATCGGTGCTACCTGCGAAGGCCGTTGGCGATGGCCATCAACTGGTCGCCCGCCTGCACCACCTGGGCGTTGGCCGCGTAGGCCCGCTGCATCAGGAGCAGCATGATCATCTCTTCCGATAACTCGACGTTGGAGCCTTCTACCGCCCCTTGGACCAGCACGCCGGCGCCCTCCTCGCCCGGAGCGGCGGGGGTGAGCAGCGTCTCGTCGTCGATCTGGTACAGCGCCTCGCCAGCTGAGCGCAGCGCGACGGGATCGCCGACGCGGACCAGCTCGATCTCTCCGATTTCCTCGTCGATCTCGGGCCCCGTCGCGCGCACGACTCCCCCGCGGTCGATGGTCAGGCGCGTCGCCTCGAGCGGAACCGAGATCATCGCCTTGAGGGGGAGCCCGTTATCGGCGGCGAGGAAGCCGTCACGGCCGATCTTGAGCTTGCCGCCGCGCCACAGGAGGGTCTCCCCGGCGGGACCTGCGAGCTCGACAAAGCCGTCGCCCTCGATGGCCAGGTCCATCGGCTCGCCGGTCGCCTTCACCTCGCCTTGAGTGAACACCCTGCGCTCGCCATCCGCCGCCACACCGGCGAGCACGGGAAGCGTCGCCGGCGATCCCGCCGGAGCATCCGCCGGGGCGGTCGCTGACAGGAGTTGGGAGAAGCGGACCTGGGAGCGCTTGAAGGCCGGCGTGTTGATATTGGCGATGTTCGCCGCGACCACCTCCAGCGCGCGCTGCTGCGAGCTGAGGCCTGTGGCCCCGACGTAGAAGGCTCCGTTCATGGCGTCTGTCCGAACTGGGTGATCGCGCGGGCCATCAGGTCGTCGTAGACTTGGACTAACCGCTGGCCGGTCTCGGCGCGCCTCAGCGCTTCCATCATGGCGACCATTTCTTCGCCCGAGGCGACGTTGGAGGCTTCAAAGGCCCCTTGACGGATCGCGGCGTGAGCGCTCGGCCGCGCCGTGCCCTCCGCCGCGAGGAAGCCCTCGCTCTCCGCGGGCGCAAGCTGGCCGAGATCCTCGAACGTGGCGACGGCGATGCGGTCGACCGGCTCGCCGCCGACGAGGACGACGCCTTGCGGGTCCACAGTGAAGTCGCTGGATTCGATCACCAGATCACGGCCGGCATCGCTCTGCAGCACCTGCCCGGCCGAGGTGGCCAGCCGGCCGTCTGCCGTGCGCTGGAACTGTCCTTGCCGCGTATAGACGGGCCGGTCGTCGTCCCGCGTCACGAAGAACCCTTCTCTCAGGATGGCCAAGTCGTAAGGATTACTTGTCTCGACGAGTTTTCCTGGGGCGAAGTCATAGGTCAGCGCAGCACTGGACCTGACGCCCGAATTCGGTCCGCCGGCTTCCAGAGCTGCTTCGAACGGCACGCGCCGCTTGTAGCCAGCGGTTGATGCGTTCGCGACGTTCTGAGCCGAAGCCTCGACCCGTTGCGTCGCTTGGCCGATGATCACAGCCGCAACTTCTATTAGTCCCCCCATTAGCGGACCGCTAACCCAAGCGTTTGAGGGGCGCAAGCCCAAAGTGAAACTTCGATTTGACTCGCCCGTGAGGCGAGTTTTTCAGGGGGATCTAAGCACATCCTCACGCCTCGATGCTAAGTACAGCGAAAGATTTCAGGTCGATCGTGTGAGGTACTTCACTGACCGACAGCACGGCTAGTCGAGGGGCCGTCCGGCGCGTGAAGGCCTTCAGGTGCCGGCGGATTTCGGGGCCGCAGAGCAGCACCGGCGCCAGGCTCTGCTGCACCATGGAATCCACGAGCGGGATCAGCTTGCGCATCAGCTGCTCGGCGGTGCGCGGATCGATGACGAAGGGCCCCTTACCGTCGCTGCGGCGGACGGCATCGGCGATCTGAGCCTCGACACGGGGGTTCAGCGATAGCACCGAGAGCTGCTCGTGTGCGCCGCGCAGCTGGTGGCAAATTCCGTGGCTCAGCCGCTGACGGGTGAGCTCGGTGAGTTCGCCTGGGTCCTTGGTCTGCCGGCCCAGGTCCACGAGGGCTTCGGCAATCAGGTCCATGTTGCGGATGGAGACTTCCTCGGCGAGCAGGTTCTGCAGCACCCGCTGGACGTCGGAGACGGTCATGATCGCGGGGACCAGCTCCTCCACCAGTCCGGGCTGGCGGCCGCGCACCTGCTCGAGGAGGCTCACAACCTCCGCCCTCGACAGCAGCATGGCGGCTTCGGCCCTGAGCACTTCGCCCAGGTGGGTGATGAGGGCGGTGATCGGATCGACCAGGGCGTAGCCGGCTTCCTGGGCGCGGTCGCGCAGGTCGTTCTCGACCCAGACCCCGGGGATGCCGAAGGCCGGGTCACGCGCTTCCAGGCCAGGCACCGTCGCGCCGGAGCTGCCCGCGCGCAGGGCGAGCGTCAGGTCAGGATGCAGCGTCCCGTGCGCGTGCCGGGCGCCGAACAGGGTGATCTCGTAGTCGTTTTCGGCCAGGTGGGGCCCGTCCTGGAACATCACCGCGGGGAACGCGAACCCGCTGGTCCTCTCCTGCTGCGCCCGAAGGGTCGCAATGCGCTCGCTGAGCAGGGGCTTCAGCCCCTGCCAGGCGGCGCTGAGCCGGTGGCCGAGGAGCACCTCGATCGGCGCGCCGGCGCTCTTGGCCTCGGCCCCCTGCCCGGCCTCCGCGGCCTCCTTGTCAAGGGCGGCGCCGGTGAGGCTTTCCTGAGCCTTCCGGCGCGTGCCGAAGAAGGCGGCGATCGAGACCACCACCAGGATGGCGATGGGCCACTTGGGCATGCCGGGAAGCGCCAGCAGGATCAGCAGCGCCGCAGTCACGATCAGCGGAATCTTCGGGACGGACGCGAGCTGAGCCAGCACCTCCTGGGAGAGCTGACGGTCGGCGGAGGAGCGGGTGACGATGATGCCGGTGGCCGTGGAGATGATCAGGGCCGGCACCTGCGTGACGATCCCGTCGCCGATGGTCAGCAGGCTGAAGGTCTGCAGGGCCGTCATCCAGTCCATGCCCATCTGGGCCACGCCGATGATCCAGCCGGCGATGATGTTGATCAGCAGGATGATGACGCCGGCGATGGCGTCGCCCTTCACGAACTTCGAGGCGCCGTCCATGGCGCCGTAGAAGGCCGCCTCCTTCTCCAGGTCCTTGCGCCGCTTCTTGGCTTCGTTCTGGTCGATGAGGCCCATGTTGAGGTCGGCGTCGATGCTCATCTGCTGACCAGGCACCGAGTCCAGCACGAACCGCGCGGCGACCTCGGAGACGCGTTGGGCGCCCGAGGTGACCACCACGTACTGGACGATCACCAGGATGAAGAAAACGACCAGCCCGATCACGAAGCTGCCCTGCACGGCGTAGGCGCCGATGGAGCCGATCACGTCGCCGGCGTGGGCGTCGGTGAGGATCAAGCGCGTGGCGGCGACGTTGAGGGCCAGCCGGTAGAGAGTCGCCACCAGCAGGAGGCTCGGGAAGGTCGAGAAGGAGACCGGCTTTTCGACATAGAAGGTGAGCAGCAGGATGGTCATCGCCAGGGCGAAGTTGACGATGATGCACAGGTCCAGGAGGACCGGCGGGATCGGCGAGAACAGGATGAGCAGGATCGCCAGCACGCCACCGACGAGCGCTAGGTCCTGATTGCGCCCGAACAGCCCCCTAAACATGGGCGTCCTCCGCGCGGTGCAGCACGCCGGCCTCTCTTAGGGCCCGGTAGATCTCGGCGACCGGTTCGAACAGGCTGTCGGGAACCTGCCCGTCCAGTTCGAACCGGTAGAGGGCGCGCGCGAGAGGCGGATTCTCCACGACCGCGACGCCGTAGAGAAAGGCGAGCCTGCGGAGTCTTCGCGCAAACTGACCCGCGCCGCGCGAGACGATCTGCGGCGCCTCCATGCGGGAGGGCTCGTAGCGCAGGGCCACCGCAAAGTGCGTTGGGTTGGTGACCAGCACGTCGGATCCGCGGATGCCGCGCAGGCTCTTGGAGACCTTCACGAACTCCTTGTGCAGTTCCTTCCGCTTCTGCTTGAGCCGCGGATCGCCTTCCCGGTCGCGATGCTCGCGCTTGATCTCGCGTCGACTCATGCGCATCCGCTTGGCGAAGTCGCGGCGGCTGATCAGCTGGTCCAGAACCGCAATCGCCAAGGCCGCGAGGACGAAGCTGGCCAGGAGCCTCAGGCCTGACTGGACCATGCCCTGGGACAGCTGCAGCCCGTCCGCGCGGGTGGCCGCGGACTCGATGGCCGCGCGCATCACCAGCGCGGCGATCGAGACGTAGACGATAAGCTTCAGCAGCGTCTTGCCGGTCTCCATGAGCGTGCGCAGGGAGAAGACGCGCTTGAAGCCGTTCGAGGGGTTCAGCCGATTGAAGTCGGGTTTGAGGGGGACCGCCGAGATGACGACCCCGCGCAGCTGGACCAGCTCGAACACCAGGACGGTCAGGAAGACAGCCCCGATCATCAGCGACAGCGGCCGCGCGGCCCAGAGGAGCACCGTGCCGGTCACCTCCAGGATGGCCTGCGGCGAGACGAGGATCTGCGGCGCGGAAGCCAGGGACGCTTCGGCCGCCTTGGCAATCTGGGCCCTCAGCTTGTCGCCCATGAACCAGGCGTAGAGGAGGAAGGCGCCAAGGCCGGTGAAGAATCCGAGATCGGCGCCGCGCGCTACCACGCCGCGCTCGCGCGCCCGATGCAGCTTGAACGGCGTCGCCTCTTCGGACCGGTCCTGCTCGGTCTGCTGTTCGCTCATAGCAGCCCCGGGATGGCCTCTAGGGTGAGACGGCCGAGGCGGGCGAACAGGGCGCCGGCAACCCCGAAACTGGTGGGCAGCACCAGGAAGAGGATGATGGTCTTCACCTGAAAGCCGAGGACCAACACGTTCATCTGCGGCGCGGTCCTCGACAGCATGGCGACGGTCAGGTCCGTGATGAATAGGCACAGGATCGTCGTACCGGCGATGCCGAACGCGATCAGGAAGGCGGCGGACATGAAGGCGGCCATGCGCCCGATGGGTGGGATCGGCGCCGCCGCCCCCAGCGGGATCGCATCGAGGGAGGCGCCCAGCAGCCTGAGCAGCTCGCCATGGCCGTTCATGGCGAAGAACACGACCCCGGCGGCGTAGGCGAACAGCGTGCCGACTAGGGGCGTCTGCGTCCGGCTGGTCGGGTCGATCAACAGCGCCAGGCCGAAGCCCGCCTGAACGTCCAGGGTGCGCCCCGCGAAATACAGCGCGCCGAACATCACCTGCAGGGCGGCCACCACCATCGCGCCGAGGAAGAGCTCGCGGACAGCCGCCAGGACGAGCCCGCCGGCTTCGAAGCCCAGCGTCCAGGCCGCGCCCGGATGGGCCGAAACCACGCAGGCGGAGACGGCGAGCCCGAACATGACACGGAAGAGAGGCGGAACGCGCGTGAGGGTGAACGGGGGCGCCAGCGCAAACGCAGGGGCGATGCGCAGCGAGAGCAGCAGGGTCGCAACGACCCAGCCGGTGAGCGCCTCCATGCTCACAGCGCTAGCCCAGCTGGGGGATCAGCTTGAAGGTGGTGATGGCGAACTGGGTGATCCGGTGGATGATCCATGGCCCCAGGGCGATCAGGACGAGCACGGTCGCCAGCATCTTGGGCACGTAGCTCAGGGTCATCTCCTGAAGCTGCGTGGCCACCTGCAGCACGCTGATGGTGAGACCGACCAGCAGCGCCGCGCCGAGCACCGGCGCCGACACCACAAGCGCGTTCCAGAGGAGCTGATTGATCAGCTCCAGACCTTCGTCCGCCCCCACTACTCCACCCCCACTTGCACTCCCCACGATTACGACTTGCACGGAAATTCCGCGGGGGCAAGTACGGTTAAGGTTGGGTTAGAGTGGGAGATGCGATCGGAAACAGCAATCGGCCGGCGCGAGGTCGCATGACGGCGCGGGTGGCGCGGCAGTTCGGCGATGGCGCGATTACCCCACTTCGCACAACAGAAACCAGTCAGGTTTGGACCGGTTGGCCGATCTGCGGGGATGCTGGCGACGCCCGCAGCAGTTCGCCCCTCCCGGGCATGCCCATCCTGAAGTGCCCAATGCATGTACTTCGGGCCGACCGGAGTTCCGCCGGATACTTTGGCACCTTCCGGGGTCTCTTCGGCGGGACAACCGGTGTTGAGAGAACGTGACCTTATAGGGCTATTTGTGCCAACCCGTTTCCTCTGCCACCCCACTATTCACATCAATACGGAATTCAGACCCAAAGAACCTCGAACCTGTCCTGCAGGCCCGTGGCCACGCCCAGGCCCTGGGAGACCGCGCCGCTGGCCCCAGCGGCGTACGTCGGCGTCGGTGTGGTGATGCTGATGGTGATCACCATCACCAGCATGGTGGTGATCGTCGTCTTCATCGTCCTGCTGGTGCTGCTGGTGATCATCCTGCTGCTGGTGCTGCTGATCGACCCGGCCGTGACTCAACCAACTGGTTGGAGGACAGGGCCGGAGCCGCTGCGGCGCCCGTTGTTATGGCTGGTGTTTTCCCCGACGATCCGAGGGGGTTTGGAGGAACGGGCTGGCGGCGCTGGGCCTGCGCGCTGCCCACCTTTTTCCCTTACCGATGTCACTTGCTAAGGAGGTCTATAAGGAGATGACACCGGTAAGGGATTTTCGGTGGCTCAGGCCGCCTTCACCCGGACCCGGTATCGTGCAGCGCGCGAGATGTGCAGCCGCAGGTCATAGCGGATGGGACAACAGACAAATTCATCGCCTCCTATCTCGTCGCTCTCCAGTCATGGCTGACCATATCCTGCCTTGCAACGAGAAGCCGCCAACAGCCAATAATACAACTGCGATAATCAGCAAACCATTTGCCCACCACGTCCAGTGCCTCATGATTGCTGAAGGGATCGTAGCACCAAGAAGACATACAGTCCCTATTGCCAAAAACTTTGCTGACGATCGCAGTTGCACCTTGGATACTCCATTCATTTGGAGCGCGGCACTTCAGGATATGTCCACGTCCTCTCCGCGCCGATAGTGGCCCCAATTTCCGCTCTGATTCCCAACGCCGTCCGCCTGATGCGCTGGGCGGCGCATCGCCGCAGCGCGAGCCGCTGGCATTCGCCGGTGATCCACTGGTGCATTGCGGACAGCAGCCGCCGGGTCTGGGGCGGCAGTTCGTCCAACGTCCTGCCGAGCACCTCATGGGCCAGCCGGTTCGCCAGCTTGATGTCCGAAGGCTCGACCTCGACATAGCGCACCGGTTTGCCTCGGTGCTCGACCGTGTGGATTTTCCGCTGGTGCTGGTGGAGCAGCGCGATGGCCCGGATCAGGGTCAGACGCCGAGTGCGCGTCTTGTCGTCAAGGAAGGTCAGCCGGTCGGCGAACGGGTTGACCACCTTCACGCCCTCCAAGAGGCTCTGGGCGTTCCTGTGGAGCTTCAGGACGGCGTGGCGGTCTTCGTCAGCCAGCAGGCCCTCCAAGGTTTGCCGAGACCGCTGTAGGGCGTGTACGGCCCGCGTCTGCTCCCGACTCTCGTTCACCGATAGGACGAGGCAGCGGTTCATAAGCTCTTCGTCGATGTCGATCGCCGTGGTGGTCAGGAACAGCATCACCGGCCCCTCCACTCGATACTCGTGGGTGACGAGCAGCCCTGTGGTCGCATCCTTGCCGGTGGAGGCGATCGTCACCTCCCCGTCCGACTGAAGGAGTTTCAGGGCGTAAGCCGCACTGGTCGCCCCTTCTTCCTCGGCGATAGCGAGGATGCGGTGTTTGAGGTTGGTCTCGCCCATGTAGAACAGGGATTGGCCCGTCATCGCGCTGTAGCGCACCTGAGCCTCGGGCGGCATCAGGGCCAACACCGCGTCCATCAGCGAGGATTTCCCCGCCGCCGATGAGCTTTGGATGATGACGGCCAGCGGGCGATCCAGAAGCCGCGAGACGCAGGCCAGATAGCCGACCAGCAGGTTGGTCTCCTCGCCCACCATGCCGCAGGTGGCGAAGTCGGTGAGGATGCGCTCGATCAGGTCAGGCGCCTTCAGGAGATCGAGGGCTTCCTCGCGCTCGCCCTCCGACAAGACCGCGCGCTCGACCTTTTGCAGGGCTTGGACGATCTCGGTGTCTTGAAGGGCCTCGACCTTCAGGAGCACCCGGCCAAGGTCATGCTTGAGCGGGTCTTCCGCCTCGCCGAGTTCGATCCCGGCCTGCTTGAGGAAGCTGGCCCGAGCCTTCGCGCTGTAGAGGTCGAGCGTATCCACATGGAACCGGTCGCCCCGCTGGACGAGCAGGTTGACCTTCAGGGACTCCGGGTTCAACGGCTTCTTCCAGCCCCGGATGCGATAGCGACGGTCTCCCAGCAACATGACCACTTCCTGCTCGTTCTGGCTGAGCACGGGGTCGTCGATCGGCGGCGCCGGAACGGGCGATGCGCTCGTGGGCTCCGGCATCGGCGGCAAGGGCTCGGTCGGCTCGTCGGGCAGCGGCTCGAACTCCTGTTCGACTGAGGTGCTGGTCGGCGCCGTTGCCCGGCCTTGGCCGAGCCATGCGGCTTTGCGGATCAGCAGACCCAACGACTTGGCGGCGGGGCCGACCTTCAGTGTGTAGGTATTGGCGCCCATGCCCTTGGGGAATTCGATCCGGTAGCAAGCGAATCCCTCGGCCATCAGGCGACCGGCGGCGATAGTGGCCGCCTCCTCGCCCGCCTCATCGCGGGCGAAGGCGATCAGCACCCGTTTGATGGCCGCCGCCCGGAACGCGGTCAGGAGGTCATCGGCGAGACCGTCAGGCCCATAGGCAGCGGTGACATTGCGGAAGCCACCGCACCAGAAGGTCATGGCATCGAGCAGGGATCCAGCGAGGATCACCTCGCCTCGACTGGCCGTCAGCGCGTCGCGATTCCACACACCGCGCGCCGGGCCGGGCAGATACAGGTCGAGGGGCGTAAGGCCGAGACCCAGACGCGGTTTTTCGCGCAGATGGCCAGATGGCCGGATGCGTCAGATGTCGCCGATAGGTCGAGCTACCGGGCGGCCAGCACCATGGCGGCGCCGAAGCCGATCACCATCATCAGGACATAGAGCACGACCAGACATCGGCTCATGCCGTGTGCGGCTCCGGCGTCATCTGGCGGGCGATCTTGCTCACGGTCGTCGGCGAGGCCGCCAGCGGAAGAACGCCTTGAGCGGTTGGGTGTGGGCGATCTGGCTCGGGATGCTGAGCGGCTGGCCATCCCGCTTGCGGTGCAGAAACAGGTGAACCGCAAAGCCGGGGCCGCCATCCGTGGCCGGTTGGAGGCGATCGGCCTCTATCGGGGCAGCGGGCACGAGCACTTCAATGGCAGTCTCGTCGTGCCGATCTACGGCGACGACGGCGCCATTGTGCAGGTCTATGGCCGCAAGATAAGGGACGACCTGCGGCCCGGCACGCCCACCGATCTCTACCTACCCGGCCCGGCGCGCGGCGTCTGGAACCGGGACGTGCTGGCCGCCAGCCGGGGCGAGGTGATCCTCGCCGGTTCGCTGCTCGACGCCATGACCTTCTGGTGCGGCGGCTTCCGCAACGTGACCGCCGCCTATGGGCCAGAGGGTCTTACCGACGATCTCCTGACTGCCTTTCGGGCGGCGGCCATCAAACGGGTGCTGATCGCCTTCGCCCGCGATGAGGCGGGCGAGGAAGCTGCGAACATGGCCTCAGAGCGGCTCATGGTCGAGGGTTTCGCCTGTTACCGGATCGAGTTCCCCAAGGGCATGGGTGCCAACACCTACACCCTGAAGGTCGGCCCAGCCGCAAAGTCCCTCGGCTTGCTGATCCGCAAGGCCGCGTGGTTGGGGCAAGGCCGGGCGACGGCGCCCACCAGCGTCTCGGTCGCCGACGACAGCGATCCGCCTGACGAGCCGATCGAGCCCTTGCCGCCCATGGAGGAGCCAACGTCCGTGTCACCCGTCCCGGCGCCGCCGATCGACGATCCTGTGTTCAGCCAGACCGAGCACGAGGTGGTCATGTTGCTCGGCGACCGCCGCTATCGCATCCGGGGCTGGAAGAAGCCGCTGAACCCCGAGTCCTTGAAGATCAACCTGCTCGCTCAACGGGGCGAGCGATTCCATGTGGACACCCTCGACCTCTACAGTGCGAAGGCCCGCGCCAGCTTCGTCAAACAGGCGGGCATCGAACTCGGCGAGGCCGAAGACCCGTTGAAGCATGACCTTGGCCGGGTGCTCCTGAAGGTCGAGGCCCTACAGGACACCGAGATCGTCCAAGCCCTGCAAAAGGTCGAGCGCGCCGTGCTGTCGGAGGCCGATCGGGAAGAGGCTCTCGATCTGCTGAAGGCGCCCGATCTCACCCAGCGCATCCTCGCCGACTTCGCCACCTGCGGCATGGTGGGCGAGGAGACCAACCTGTTGGTCGGCTATCTGGCCTGCGTCTCGCGGCTGCTCGATCGGCCTTTGGCGGTCATCATCCAGAGTTCCTCGGCGGCGGGGAAGTCGTCGCTGATGGACGCGGTGCTCGCTCTGATGCCGCCCGAGGCCCAAGTCCGCTACAGCGCGATGACCGGTCAGTCCCTCTTCTACATGGGCGAAACCAACCTCAAGCACCGCATCCTTGCCATCGCCGAGGAGGAAGGGGCGACCAGCGCAGCCTACGCCCTGAAGCTGCTTCAGTCGGATGGGGAGGTGACGATCGCCTCCACCGGCAAGGATGCGACGACCGGCCTGCTGGTCACCCACGAGTATCGGGTGGAGGGGCCGGTGATGCTGTTCCTCACCACCACAGCGATCGACATCGACGAAGAGTTGATGAACCGCTGCCTCCTGCTCTCGGTGAATGAGAGCCGGGAGCAGACGAGGGCCATACACGCCCTACAGCGGTCGCGGCAGACCTTGGCAGGGTTGTTGGCCGACGAGGATCGACACGCCGTCCTGAAGCTCCACAGGAACGCTCAGAGCCTCTTGGAAGGGGTGAAGGTGGTCAACCCGTTCGCCGACCGGCTCACCTTCCTCGACGACAAGACCCGCACCCGGCGCGATCATATGAAATACCTGACCCTGATCCGGTCGATCGCGCTGCTCCATCAGCACCAGCGGAAAATCCACACGGTCGATCATCGCGGGAAATTTGTGCGCTATGTCGAGGTCGAGCCTTCGGACATCAAGCTCGCAAATCGGCTGGCCCATGAGGTGCTGGGCCGCACGCTGGACGAACTGCCGCCTCAGACCCGGCGATTGCTATCCGCGATCCACGAGTGGGTCACCGGGGAGTGCCAGCGGTTCGCGCTGCGGCGATCGGATTTCCGGTTCTCCCGCCGTCAGGTGCGGCTCGTCACCGGCTGGGGCGACACGCAGTTGAAAGTTCACCTCGCCCGGCTGGCATCGCTGGAATATCTGCTCGTCCACCGGGTTCGCAGTGGCCAAGGCCACGAATACGAACTGCTCTATGACGGCGAGGGTGAGACCGGCGATCCGTTCGTCGTCGGCCTCGTTGAGCCGGAAATCCGCGACTACGACCGGCAGCGGTCGGGGGTAATCGCCGAGTGGTCGGCCTTCGGTCGGGGTGCGGTCGGCCCCCGGTCGGGGGGTGGTCGGAGACGGAAATCCCCCGCAAAGCCTTCTACTGAAAGCGGTTCCGCCGAGTTGGCCGAGCAGGACGCGGAATCGCACGTCTTGGCGGAAAAGGTCGAGCCGTCGTCATACCCGCATCCACCCACTTCGAGCGGGGAGGGGTGAGATGGCGCGGGTCAAGCACAAGGGCATCTACCACCCCAAGGTCGCCCCGCCGGGCGCCGCCGATCCCGACAGCCTATGGGCCTATGCGATCCGGTTCACCCGCTGGCAGGAGGAACGGAACTACTCCCACCACACGACCGAGGCGCGCGAGCGGACTCTCCGCGCGTTCGCCGCGTGGGCGGCGGAGCGCGGTCTCGTCCACCCGGCGGAGGTCACAAAGCCGATCTTCTCCGGCAGACGCAGGCCCAAGGTGCGATTGGCGTAGCCGAGGCGGAACCGGTCGATGAGTTCGCCATGCACGAGCCCGCGAGACCGCAGATATTCGAGGGCTTCCGGGCTCTGTTTGAGGGTGTCGTGGTAGTAGCTGACGACCTGCGCCAGCAGGGCTTGGTCGTCGGCATCTGGATCGAGCGGGGAAGACACACGCCGCCCAATCGGTGCCTTCACCGGCTCCGCGTCTATCGCCTCCGGCGACCCATCTCGCAGGAGTTCGACGGCGCGATCGATGCTCACGCCGTTGCGCTTCACCACCCAGTCGATGACGTCGCCGCTGGTCTCGCAGACGGGGCATCGCCAGCGGTTATCCGGCGAGATCGCCAGCGAGGCGGAATCGTCCGCATGGAATGGGCAGCGGCCAATGTGATCGGCACCGCGCCTATGCAACGGCACGCCCGAACTTTCGACCAGACGGACGAGACTGATCTCTTCACGCAAACGCTCGATGTCTTCATCAAGCACTCTGACCAATAGACTCGCTCCACGATCAACAATTCTCCCAATAAGCGACTATTTAAATCGCACAAATGGGCCTCGTTGCTATGATGTGGAGATTCTATAGCTCAACCGCGCCCGAATGCGGCGGGATATTTCACATAAAAAAGAGGGGGCGAGCCGCCCCCTCATTTCACATCTCTGAGCCGATAGCGAAACCGCTGCTGCTCTTACCCCCGCTCGTGGACTGGTGGACGGCTAACGGCCATACTCCGCACTTTCTTCTGCCCACGTCTGCGGGTTAACAATCACCCTAAGACCGTCCCAGTTATATAAGATCAACATGCCATCTTTCAGTTCGACGTTGGTGTATGGACTATCCTCATAGACGTGCTTGCGAGACTTTACAGTCCAGACAACCTTTCCGCTCTCGTCGATAGCGCATACGTTCTGATTATCACCCGCACCGGGCGCAGGCTCCGTGCGAACAACCAATGACCCATTAGTGGGTATCACTTGTATCACGGGCCACGAAAACTTAACCGATTGAGCGTTCGACAAATCGCTTCCGATCTTCAGAGTCTGGCCGTCGATTCTAAATTCAGGATTGGTCACGGTAGGGGTCTCCGATTTTTGAACGCAGACTCGGGGAGCCGCTGAAGAAGCTCATATTGCATTCCTCCGCCGGAGCCCCAGCCCTCCTGACTTCCAACCGTGCCGACCCTTACTGAGGTTCCCGCAGGGACATGCACTTCGGACACGAATGAAGGCAACTCTGGCAGCGCAAACTTGTCTTGAATTTGCCGTGCCGTCAGACCTTGGATTTCACTCTCCCGCATCATCCACGAGCGGGCCTGATTCCCTTCACCGTGAACACGCACAAATACTCGATCGCTCTGCAAGACAATGTCTCGCGCACGAGTGTCTGCGGCATATGGGGGCCTGTTACCGACTGCAACGTGGGGAGCATTCGCATCAGCCGCTGAAAGCCCTCCCGTTCTGGCCCCCTTTCCAAGCGCACCGAGGACGCCCACACCCGCGAGCAGCGTGCCGCCACTCTTGACCCCGTTGAGGGCCAGATCACCAAGCCACGGCAGTCCCTGACCACCTTCGCTTGAGATGCCGCTGCCGTAGCCAACGCTGCTGAACCGCCCTGTGGTGGCCTCGACGAGTTTCTCCTCAGCCTTGCCATAGGCAATCCCAGCGACGAGTCGTGTGGGGCCGCTGACGTGACCCCCGTTTCTCATCCAGCCGGAGCGAGAGTCCTGGGTTGATCTGAGCCTTCGTTGAGGTGGGTGGCAAGAGGCCGGCGCGCGTAGCTATCAGCCTGCGCAGCGTGCCGGCCGA
>Ga0172382_10001385_pt1 | contig 43419 bp, 45 predicted proteins | sample Leawel138RmetaG_FD_122245 | JGI IMG/M metagenome (GOLD analysis project Ga0172382, IMG submission 122245) | Leachate microbial communities from a municipal landfill in Southern Ontario, Canada - Leachate well 138R metaG | ecosystem: Engineered > Solid waste > Landfill > Unclassified | place...
CGCCGAGGCCGCCGCACTGGTCCAGAGCTACCGCCGCGCCCACACTGGACTGAGGGTCGCCAATCTGCGCCTCATGGATCGCTACGAGGCTGCCCACGAGACGGCCGTCGAACTGGGCAAGGAACTGGACCGGTCCCGCACCGAAAACGGCCTCGCCCTGGTAGACGCCAGACGCGCGCGGGATGCCGCTCTGAGCCAGCGCGACACTGCCCGCGCCGCCCGGGACAGGGCGCTCGCCGAAGTCAGACGGCAGCGCGACGAGATCTATGAACTCCGGCGTCAACGTGCGCTAGCGGCCGCCCAGCGGTTCGACGCCTGGAACGGTCGCGACTGGCCGCCTGAGACATCCGACCCGGGGCGGACCCATTACCGGTGGGAGAACCCGAAGGTCAACTATCGCCTGTTCACCGGCAACGAGCGCCCGCCCGCGGCCGACTTCGCTCTCCGCGACGGGATCACCGACAAGACCTGGGCCGAGAATTGTGCAGCCGCCGACGCCCTGGAGGCGGCCGCCGCCGACGCCTCTCGCAGGCTCAAAGGGGAATGACATGAGAAGCTACACCATCCTGGCGGCCATCGCCGCGTCCCTCGTCCTCGCCCGCGGGGCTGCCCTCGCAGAGGAGCAATTCGCGGCCCGGAACACGGCCGGCGGCCACATCGTTCTCTCTGACCGGCCGTGCCCGTTCGACGCTGCCGCGGCCGACGGCCTTCAACTGGCGTTCACCTACCAGCCCGGGGTCAGCTTTGTGCGCGGCTGCTGGGCGTACCTGCCGGCGTCCAGGGTCGTCCGCGTCGTCTGGCTGGACGACGGTCGACAGGTGGACTACGACCCGGCCCAGTTCGAGCGCGTCGACGGGGAACTGATCGGCGATCGTCGGTTCTGACCGGTCGTCGCTCTGACCCCAGGGGCCGCCCGCGGGCGGCTTTGTTTTCCACTACACTGCACTGCAGGTGACATGACACCCAAGGACATCGCCGCCGCCCTCACCCCCCTGGTGAGTCGGGTTCGCCGGTCCGACCACTGGATGGTCGCCCAGGGCGGATCTCCGGTGCGGGTGGACACGGTCTTGAACAGGCTCCAGTTGGAGAGGCACGTCATGGGCCATCGCCGACTGGGCGCCTGTCCGATGGAACGTGGATCCAGCACGACGCGTCTGGCCCTGCTCGACCTGGACTCGCACAAGGGCCAAACCTCGTGGCCGGACATGATCGCCGCCGGCAGGCGCCTCCAGGCGGTCGCCCGCATGACGACGGACATCGAGTTCATCCCGTTCCGGTCCAGTGGCGGCCAGGGCATCCACATGTACGCGATCTGGGATACCGACCAGGACGCGCACAGCGTCCGGGTCGCTCTCCGGGACATTCTGACCGGCGCCGGCTTCAAGAACGGCACCAAGGGTGTCGCCCAGGGCCAGGTCGAGATTTTCCCGAAGCAGGCCACCGTCCCCGAGGACGGTCACGGGTCGATGTTCGTCCTCCCCATGTCCGGACAGTCCCTGCCGATCGGCCCCGACGACTGGGCGCTCACGGAGTTGGCCGACGACAACGGGTGGCTCTACCCTTTCCCCAGTTCCGGGTCGGTCCCGTTCGTGGCCCCGACCGTTCGACCTGTCCGGTCGGCGACCGACGCCCGTCCGGAACTGCGCCGGATCGCGTCTGCCTTGGACGCTCTGGACCCGAACGACCTCGACTACCAGGGATGGTGGACGATCGTCTGCGCGGTCGCCAACGGGACCGAGAAGAGCGCCGACGGCTACGACCTGATCGTCCGCTGGTCGGAGAGGTTTTCCGAGTACGATCCGGACCTGTCCCTGGCCGAGACAGACAAGCAATGGGGCGCCGTCGACCCCGACAGGCCCGGGGGTATCACCGTCAACAGCCTGTTCGCGTCCGCTCGCCAGAAGGGCTGGCGAGATCCGGTCATCGTCGAACAGACCGGCCCGGCCGGCCTCGCTGACCTGGCCATCTTCAGCCCTTCCCCCGGCCTGCCCGCCCTGGGCAGCGGCCTGCCCGCCCTGGGCAGCGGCCTCTACAGGCCGACGGCGGATATCCTGGAGAGGGCCGCCGTCCCGGGCAAGCTCAGTAACCTGGTCGACCGCCTCCGGGCTCTGACCGGCGACCGGGTCGCGTACGACGCCTACCGGGACGACATCGTGCTCCGCCCCGGGGACGCCTGGAAGTTGATCGAGGACGCCGACATCAGTCTGGCCAGGAAGGCTCTCGAGGAGTTGGCCGGGGTAACGTCTGCACCCAAGAACGATACGAGGGATGCACTGAGAATGATCGCCAGAGAAAACCCCATCGACACCGCCCAGTTGTATCTGGCCGGCCTTCCGGAGTGGGACGGCGTGGACCGTGTGGACACGTTCGCCCGCGAGTACCTGGGAGCAGGCGACACCGCATACACCCGGGCGGTCAGCCGGTACATGCTGACGGCCCTTGTCGGGCGCATCCTGAACCCGGGCGCGAAGGCCGACATGGTCCCGGTTCTGATCGGCAAACAGGGGACGTTCAAGTCGACGTCCGTCGAGGCCCTGGCCCCGCCCGTCCCGCCCCTGTCCAGACGGACGTACACGGACATCGCCCTGAACAGCACCGAGAAAGACATCAGCAGGCTGGTCCGGGGCAAGCTCGTCGTGGAACTGTCCGAACTGCGCGGCCTGTCGTCCGCCGACGAGGACTTCATCAAGGCGTGGATTGCCCGGCGGGAGGATAGCTGGGTGCCCAAGTACGAGGAGTTCGAGGTCACCGTCCCCCGCCGGTTCCTGCTCGTCGGGACCGCCAACAGGGACGAGTTCCTGGCCGACGACACCGGCAATCGTCGGTGGCTTCCGGTCAAGACTGGGGTCTGTCGACCGCACGAGATCAGACGCGACCTGGAGCAACTTCTGGCCGAGGCGATCCTCATCCACGCCGAGCATGGGATCGATTTCAGGGACGCGGAGCGGCTCGGCGCGATCGTCCACCCGGACCACTACGTGACCGATCTCTGGGATGGCCCCGCCGAGGCCTTCCTGGAGTTGAAAGCCGGCGCCCGGTTCACTCTCCGGGAACTGTTCGCGGAGGCTCTTCACATGGACGTGGCCCGCCTCGGCAAGCGCGAGGAGATGCGCATGGGCCGCGTCCTGGGTCGTCTCGGCTGCGAGCGCATCCAGTACCGGGACGCGCACGGCAAGCACCGCGGTTGGTATCAGGTCAAACCTGTCACCGCAGAGGACCTTTTGTAGCGAAGTGTGACGTCCGTCACTTGCACCGCCCCAAGTTCGGGGTAACCTGTAGTCTCACCACCTGGAGTAACAAATGAAAATCCAACTCAGTTTCACCGTCGAGTCGATCGAGGACGCCCTGCGGGTCCTGAAAGCCGCCAGCCACGCCCCGATCACCGTCGGCGATAACCCCCTGGCCGGTAACTTCGAGATTGAAGGGGCTCTCGAAGAGCCAGCCGTCGAGAAACCCAAGCGCGTTCGGCGTACGAACGCGCAGACCGCTGCCGACAAGGCCGCAGAAGAGGCCGCCGCGGCCGCGGAGGCGACCGCCGCAAGCCAGAACCGGGCCGAAGTTAAGGACGTCGCCTCGGTGTCCTACGCGACCGACGTACGCCCGGCCCTGGTCGACCTGACCGGCCTGGACGGGGGTATCGCCGCCGCCCAGAAAGTTCTCGCCGACTTCGGCGTGAGCAAGGGCGGGGACGTCCCCGGCGATCGCCTGTCGGATTTCCTGGCTGCGATCAAGGCTGCGATCAAGGCCGTCCAGCAGCCGGCCTCGGACGCCGACAGCGTCCTCTGAGGCTGCCATGTCCACCGCACCGCAGCCGACGCACGCCCGGCTATCGCCCTCCTCCGCACACCGCTGGGTGGTGTGCCCGGCTGCGGCCGCGGTGGCCGCCGCGTACCCGGAAACCTCGTCGGTCTACGCCGACGAGGGCACGGCCGCCCACGAGTTCGCGTCCAGATGCCTGACCGCCGGGGACGACGCCGCCGACCACCTGGGTGAGGAGGTCGTCGTCCCCAGCAGGACCGGCGGCCAGGGCCGGGAGTTCGTTCTGGACCAGACCATGGCCGACCACGTCCAGGGTTACCTGGACCGGACCCGGAGGTGGCTGGACTTCGCCGGCGGGGACCTCTACGTGGAACAGCCCCTGCTGATCGAACACGTCACCGGCGAGAAGGGCGCACGGGGGACCAGCGACGCGGTCATCGTTCTGACCTCCCCGGCCACCGGTCGCGTCGACCTGGTCGTGCGTGACCTCAAGTACGGCCAGGGCGTCCCCGTGGACGCCGTCGAAAACCTCCAACTGCTCATCTACGCGGCCGGCGCCGTCGCCCAGTTCAGCCTCGCCTACGAGATCACGGACGCGTCCCTGGTCCGAATGCAGATCGACCAGCCCAGGCGCAAGCACCAATCTACGTGGACGGTCACGGTCGCCGACCTGAACGCCCGCATCGACCACGTCAAGGCCGCCGCCAGGGTCGCCCTGTCGACCCCCGCGGACGGCACCCGGGTGGCCGGTGAACACTGCAGGTTCTGCCCGGCTCGGGCGGTCTGCCCGACCAGGGCGGCCTACATCGCCCAATCGATGGGCGTCGACACAGGCCCGGAGGGGTTCACGGCGCCGACGATCCAGACCCTGTCCGACCCGGAGATCGTCGCCCGGCACCTGGCCAGGGTCGGGGAGATACGCGCCTGGTGCACGTCGATTGAACAGGAGGCCCATGCGATGCTCGTGCGAGGGGAGAAGCTGCCCGGGTTCAAGCTCGTCCAGGGCAACCCTGGCAACCGCGCCTGGACGAACCACGAACGGGCCGTGTTCGCCTTGCGGCAGTTCGGCCTGGACGACGTGCAGATATATGAGAGTAGGCTGATCAGCCCTGCGGCCGCCGAGAAGATCGTCCCGAAGGATTCCCGGGCGGCCCTGGCCGCCCTCATCAGACGACCCCCGGGCGCGCCCTCGGTCGCCCCCGATTCCGATCCTCGCCCGCCGCTGACTTCGGCCAGCACGGACGCGGACGGATTTACCGCGTCGTCCGACGCAGACAACCCTGAAGTTCTGTAAACCCTGAAGTTCTGTAAACCGGAGTTAATCATGTCTGACTTTATCGTTCTCAAGAAGGTCCGCCTCGCGTTCCCGAACCTGCGCCGTGCCCGCTCCCAGAAAAACGACGACGGGTCCGACGGCATCCTGAAATACGACGCCGTGTTCCTCATCGACCCGAGCACCCCGGAGGGCAAGGAAACCTTCGCGGAACTGAAGGCGGAGGTCGTCGCCGTCGGCCGCGAGAAGTGGGGCGCGAAAGCCGACCAACTCCTGGTCATGCTCCGCGACCAGAAGAGGCTGTGCTTCAACCCGGGTCCGTTCTACGACCAGAACGGGAACCCCCGTCCGGGCTGGGAGGACGCCGTCGCCGTGAACGGTTTCCGGTACGCCGACCAGGGCGCCCCGGGCCTCTTCGACGCTCACCTGAATCCGCTAGGGGACGACCCCCAGGGGGTGATCTACGCGGGCTGCCACGTCCACGCGAAGCTGCGCGTGTTCGCCTGGGATCACGCCAAGTACGGCAAGCGGGTGCGCGCCGAGATCCTCGCCGTGATGTTCGCCGAAGACGGGGACGCGTTCCGGGGCGGGTCTGCCGCGGACGCCTCCGGGATGGAGTCCCTGGCGGCGCCGGCTGGCGACGGTGACGGTGACGCGGACACGTCTGCGTCCGGTCTGCTCTGAGAACAGGGGGCCGGTCCGCGCCGGCCCCCGCTCACCCGCACTTACGCATGTCCAAGCCCAAGGCCCCCGTCGAGTACGACGAGTCGATCGTCCAGAGGCTGCCCCCGGGACCTGTCCCGGAGGTCGGCCACTGGACGTCAGATCCCCTGACCTACACCGCAAACGCCGACGAAGCCCTGGCCAACGCAACCCCCGGCTACACCCGGGCTTGCGCCAGGTGCTACCGTCAACTCCCTCTGGGGGCGTTCCCGACGTCTCCCTCCGGGACCGGAATGCCCCGGACCACCTGTCTGGACTGTCTGACCAATGTTGTTCCTGGACCTTGAAACCTATTCCGAGACGCCCATCAGCAGGGGGACGTTCCGGTACGCGGCAGACGCCCAGATCATGCTCCTGGCCTGGGCCGTGGACGCCGGACCGGTGTCCGTCTGGGATCTGACCTCGGACCCGAACATGCCCCTTGAACTGGCCGAGGTGATCCGGTCGGGTCAGCCTGTCGTCGCCCACAATGCACAGTTCGACATGAATGTCTGCTGGCTGGCCGCGAACAGCCCCGCGGAGTTGCGCGACCTGGGCGAGGACATAGGCAGGTGGCGGTGCACGATGGCCCAGTCACTGTCACACAGCCTGCCCGCGAAGCTCTCCGCCCTGTGCGAAGTCCTTCACCTGCCCGCATCCATGGCCAAGGACGACGGGCACAGCCTCCTCATGCTGTTCTGTAAACCGATGCCGGCCAATAGCAGGCTACGCAGGGCGACGTCGACCAGTCACCCAGAAGAGTGGACCAGGTTCGTTAAATACGCCGGCCAGGATATCGTCGCCATGCGCGGGTGCATGGACAGGATGCCCGTCTGGAACTGGCAGCCGCGGGACATCGCCCTCTGGCACCTGGACCAGGAGATCAACCGTCGGGGCTTCGCCGTCGACCTGGACCTGGCCAGGTCCGCGGTCGACCTCTGCGGAGAGCGTGCGCGGGAGAACGCCGGGAGGACCCTGGAGTTGACCGACGGCGAGGTCGAGCGTGTCACCCAGCGCGACCGGCTACTTAAGCATCTGCTAATGAACTACGGGGTGGATCTCCCCGACATGAGGGCGTCCACGCTGGAGCGCAGAATCGACGACGACACCCTCCCCTGGGCGGTTCGGGAACTCCTCGGCCTGCGCCTGTCCGGGGCCAAGAACAGTGTCAGCAAGTACCGGACACTGACCCGGTCGGTATCCGACGACGGCCGTCTGAGGGGGACGATTCAGTTCCGGGGCGCATCCCGCACGGGTCGGGACGCCGGTCGCGTGTTTCAGCCCCAGAACCTGCCCCGCCCGAAAGCGGACGCGGATGAGATCGAAACCTGGATCGGCCTGTGCAAGGCGAGGGCCACGGACGTCGTCGGGTTCGACGATGTTCAGATGGCCAGCGACGCGATCCGGGGGTCGATCGTCGCCGGCCCAGGCCGCAAGCTCGTCCAGGCCGACTTCAGCAATATCGAAGGTCGCCTGGCGGCCTGGTTGGCCGACGAGACGTGGAAGCTGGACGCGTTCCGGGCCTATGACGCGGGCACCGGCCCGGACCTCTACAGGGTCACCGCCGGGCGGGCGTTCAACAAGCCCGTGGAGGACGTCACCGGGGACGACCGGCAGATCGGGAAGGTCGTCGAATTGGCCTGTCTGGGCCCGGACACGGAGGTACTTACCGACCGCGGGTTCGTGCCGATCGTGAGCGTTCGCCGGACAGATAAGCTCTGGGACGGCGTCGAGTGGGTGACCCATGAGGGTGTTATCTACCGGGGAGAGAAAGAGGTACTGGAATGGCAAGGGATCTTGATTACGCCGGACCACCTGCTGCTGGCGGGCGAGGCCTGGGTGGCTGCGGACCAGGTGATTACCGAGAAAAGCACCCACTCCCGAGTGTTGGCGACCGGAAAGGGAGCCTTGTGGTCACTGGCTACGGGTGGATTCCCAGGTCGGGAGGATTACCTAGGTTCGGCATCAGGTTCCGCTGCGATTGCGGGGCGGACGAATACCTCGTCCGTGTGGTCCGGCGGGTCGGCCGCAGGGAGAACGTCGCCAACGCCCGGCCCCAGCTTGCCCTCGCAGCCGCCACCGACCGAGACACGGAGATCGAAGGTCTACGACATTATGTGCGCTGGCTCGAGGAACAGATTCCTGATTCGCGTGAGCGGTGGCTACGCGATCACGCATAACTGCGGCTACCAGGGCGCGGTCGGGGCTTTCAACGCGATGGGTGCCGTCTACGGCGTCCACCTGGCCGAAGACAAGGCTCTGTCCATGGTCCAGGCCTGGCGCCGCGCCCACCCCGCCACGGTCGCCCTCTGGCGCCGGCTGGAAAACGCGGCCATCACCGCGATCCGGACACCGGACACGATCGTCACCGTCGGCCGCGTGAAATTCTGCTTCCGCAAGCCTTGGCTGAAGCTGCAGTTGCCCTCGGGCAGGATCCTGTCCTACCCGCACGCGGGGATCGACCTGTCCGGGAAGATCAAGTACCGGGGTCAGAGCCCGTACACCCGTAAATGGTCGGAGGTCTGGACGTACGGGGGGAAGCTACTGGAGAACATCTGCCAGGCGGTCGCCTCGGACCTGCTCTGGAGCGCCATCCCCCGCGCCGAGGAAGCCGGCTACAGGGTCATCCTCCGCGTCCACGACGAGCTTCTCACGGAGCCCCTGGACGACCCGGAGCACACCGTCGACGGTCTGATCCGGGAGATGGTACGCAGCCCCAGGTGGGCGGAAGGCCTCCCGGTGGCCGCTGCCGGCTTTGAATCTCGCCGCTACCGGAAGGTCTGATCGTGCGCGAACGAGACGTTGAGGGCTACCTGAAGAAGCGCGTCGAGGCTATCGGCGGACACGTCCGGAAGGTCGCCTGGGTCGGCCGCGTCGGCGCCCCCGACAGGCTCGCGTTCGGGGCCGGTCTGAGGCCCGCATTCGTCGAACTGAAGCGCCCCCTAGGCGGGGTAGTCTCCTATCAGCAGGCGTCCGAGATTCGCGATCTCCTGGAGGGCGGTTTCAACGTGTTCGTCCTCCGGTCCGTCCCGGACGTGGACTGCTTCATCACCTGGATGCAGGCCCCCGAATGAGGACCCCCCGCGAGTACCAGAAGCTGGCCAGGAGGTTCTTCGTCGACCGGGAACGGGCCGCCCTTTGGGCAAAGCCGGGCATGGGGAAAACCGGGTCGACCCTCCTCACCCTGACGGATCTGGTTCTGTCCGGGGACAGCGACCGGATACTGGTCGTCGGACCCAAGCGGGTAGCCCAGGACGTCTGGAGGGACGAACTGCCCCGCTGGCCGGACGCCCACGACGTTCTGGGCGACGTCGTGTCACTGGTCGGGGACGTCAAGCACAGGGAGCGAGGTCTGCGCATCCCCGCTCGCGTCTATGCGATCAACTACGAGTCCCTGCCATGGCTGGTCGACCGGTTCGGGGAAGCGTGGCCGTTCGACACCGTCGTAGCCGACGAGTCCAGCAAGCTGCGCGGGTTCCGGCTCGGCCAGGGAACTCTGCGGGCCAGGGCCTTGTCGCGCAACGCCCACGGCAGGATCCGGCGCTTCTACCAACTCACGGGAACGCCCGCCGCCAACAGCCTGTCGGCCCTCTGGGGCCAGATCTGGTTCCTGGACGAGGGCAAGCGCCTGGGCAGGTCGTTCGAGGCCTATAAGGAGCGGTGGTTCTACTCCAGCGGGGAGCACGGCAAGGCCGTTCTGACCCCCCTCCCGTTCGCCCAGGAGCAGATCACGGAGGCCCTTTCGGATCTCTGCCTGACCCTGCGCCCGTCCGACTGGTTCGACCTCCGGGAGCCCGTCCGGACTCGGGTGCGGGTGACCCTGCCGCCGGCCGCGATGGCCATATACAAGCGGTTCAGGAAAGAGATGTACGCGGCCCTGGACGACAACCGGTCGGTGTCCGCGTTCAGTGCCGCGGCCAAGACCATGAAGTGCCTGCAACTGGCCAACGGGGCCGCGTATACGAACCCGGAGGGGACCGTCTGGTCGGAGGTCCACACCGCGAAGCTGGAGGCTCTGGAGGAGATCGTCGAAGAGACGACCGATTCCTCGGTCATGGTCGCGTACCAGTTCGTGGCCGACAGGCAGCGGATCCTGAAGGCGTTCCCGAAGGCCGTCGACCTGGCCACCCCCCGGGGCATGGCCGCGTTCAAGGCCGGGGATGCTCCCCTGGGCGTCGGCCACCCGGCGTCTGTCGGGCACGGCGTGGACGGCCTCCAGGAGGTCTGCAACAGTCTGGTGTTCTTCGGCCACTGGTGGGACGCCGAGGAGCGCGAACAGATCATCGAACGGGTCGGGCCGATGCGCCAGGCGCAGGCCGGCAAAGACCGCCCCCTGTTCCTCTACGACATCGTCGCAGACGGGACGATCGACGACGTCGTGATGTCCAGACATGAAACCAAGCGATCCGTTCAGGAGCTACTGATGGAAGCAATGAGGAGAGATCGATGACACACAACAGCACCCTTCCGCACGACGGCCCGGCCCGAAAGGAATACCCTCTTTTCCAAGGCTGTCTGATGTATTTCCCGGCCGCTCTGGCGGGGGTCGCCAAGATGAGCCTGGCCGGAAACGCGCAGCACCACCCCGAGGCGCGCCTGCACCATGACCGAACCAAGTCGACCGATCACGGCGACTGCATCATGCGCCACCTGATGGACCTCGGGGACTGCCTGGCCGCCCTGGACAGGTGCGCCGCCCCAGAGACGGCCGAGCTTGTTGACCGGGCACTGAAGGAGGCGAGTGCGGTAGCCTGGAGGGCGCTGGCGCTCTCCCAGGAACTGCATGAGGCGTTCGGGGGTGCTCCGGTCGCCCCGAACGCGCGCACCCCGACCTGGTCAATCGACGCAGACCAGTAGTAGCGCCCTCAACGTGGCCCCGTACTGGGCGGCGGTGAGCAAGTCCGACCCGGCCGCCCGGACGACCTCCGCTGCGCTCGCGTCCTCGGGGAGCGCGTCCATCAGCCAGACCGGAGCGTCGGGCAGGTCGGCCCTGGCCAGGCAGGGCACCGGCACAGGCACCTGGACGACCCTGGTCGTGGTCGCGCAGCCGGCGGTCAGCGCGACCGCCAGGACTGCCGCAAGGCCGCTGCAGCGTCCTCGCATGGCTCCTCCCGGTAGACTCGACTGGCGAGTTCCTCGCGCAGCTTTCCGTTCGCCGCCTCCAACTGCTGGGCGCGTCTGCGGTGGCCCTCGGCGGCCGCCAGGGCTGTCTGGCGTCTCGCTTCCGCCTCCGCCTCCATCTGCTTGACGGCTTCCGACTGAGCGTCCAGAAGGGCCTTGGCCTGGACACGACCGGCTTCCGCGGCGTCCAGCCGAGGCCCGTACCAGAGGTCACCGGCCAGGGCCGCTCCGACGAGCATCAGGGCGACCCAGAGAAGGGCGTCTGAGGCGACTGACTTCAGGAGGGACGTCATAGGCTGAGGCCGAACCGCAGCGCCCGGTCGTAGAGTTCTGGCCAGGTGCCCGGGTGAGGCTTCCCGGGTCGCCAGTTGCGGATGTAGTAGTCCCAGGCGGTGGCCTCGTCGCCCAGTTGGGGCAGAGGCTTGGCGTCCGTCCAGAGGAGAAGCCTCGCGAAAGCGGCCGCCAGAACGTCGTCGATCTCCAGACGGTGGTAGACGTCTCCGGGGACAGCCGGCACGGCCCTCTCGACGCAAACCTGGCGGGCAGCTTCTCGGGTCGACGGGTGCCGAAGGACGCCAGCAACGCCCCCGTCCCGCTCGAACTGCCAGAGGCCCCGGGCAGGCCCCCGGATCTGTCGCCGATGAACCAGGCGGGACTCCTGGAGGCCGATCGCAAGTAGCATGACGGTCGCCGATACGGACGACATTCTACCGGGGAGGGTGTCGTAAGCGGGGACGATCGCGGTGTTGTAGACGGTCGCCAGGTCACTCATGGCCGACCCCGCGTATTTTTGCATAAAGCTCGGATGCCGCACGGAGGCGTTCACTCTCTTCTCTGTTCCTTTCCAGGATCTCCCGGAACTTCTTGCGATCCGGGTCGCACGGGATCACAAGCCGCTTGACGCGCTCGAGCAACGTCGCCTGAACCATCTGGTCGTCTCTCACAGGGGTTTCCCTACCGAGTAGGACAGGGCGATTCGGAAGGCTTCCAGGGCGCGGGTGTTCGACTGGAGAGCCTCGTAGTACCTGGCTCGCTCTTCACGCTCTTCACGTCTCCAGACGACGTGTGCCCAGGCCAGTCCCGCGCACACTACCAGGAGGACGAGGATAGCGACGTTGTCGGCCTTTCCGATGACGGCGACGAGGGCTTCCACAGGTCAGGCTCCTCTGGTAACAAGCAGACGGTCAGGGCCAAGAGCCTTCCCCACCTTCGGGTTATCCGTTCCGGCGATAGAAGTCAACGCGCCGGCTCCGGACACAAAGTAGTCAACGCCTGGCTGAAGGCCCGACACGGCCGTGTTGACTCCCCCGAGGACGGTCGTCAGGACCGCCCCCTGATCGGCTGCCGACGCGTTCGCGACACCCACGGTCGACGCTTTGTCGGTCAGAGACAGGACGAACGCTTGCATGACCGCGCCGCGCACGGTCGCGTTGGCTGAAGTAAGGCTCCACACGGCTACGCCGGTGCCGGGCACCCTGGTGGCTAGACCGGTGACCGGATCGTAACGGTCGCCCGTGTGAAGGTTGAACGCGGGCACGGCCACGACCGGGAGCCCGGTGACGTCAGACACGTCCAACGCTTGGCAGTCGCACACGGTGTTCGTCGGCGTCTGGTAGGCCACCGGGCACAAGCGGGTCACGGGGTCGTAGCCGACACTGTGGGCGTAGTACGTCCCCGTTCCGAACAACGTCAGAGCCGCTGACGGAGACACCGCGTTGCCGGTGAGTGTGAGGGCTACCGCGTACAGCCCTGAAGCCTGACAGTACACCACCACCAGCTTCCCGCTGGCTTCGTGGTAGGCGACCGAACACGACGTTATGGCGGTAGTCGACGGAGTGAAACGGACAGGTGTCCCGAACGACAAATTACCGGCCGCGTCCACCGACCCGGCGACGGCGAACCCCTGATTGTTGCTCGTTTGTCGATACACCATCACGAACCGGTCCACGACCCCGTCCGGGAAAGCGCAGCCGGCGGCGTTGGCGTTCGTCGCTACGCCGGACGCGGCCTTCGATCCCAGCGCCGCGACGCCTCCGGTGACGGTGACCACCTGGCCAGATTGGGCGGTCGTATCGCTGCCGAGGAGGAGATAGCGATTGGTGTTAGTCAGCCGCAGAAGGACGTTGTTAGCACCGGCCCAGGGCGTCGTTATGCCTGTCCCAAAGGACACCGCCGTGGACGGCGCCGGGGCCACCGTACCCGGCAACAGTTCGATGACGTTCGAGCCGTTCACCACCGCGGCGAGAAAACTGTCGTCTGCGTCAGACGCAGCCACGGACGGTGGACCATTGTTCCCGCTTGCAGGTAGGTTAACTGGCGTTCCGTACGTGACAGCGAGCCCAGTCAGCCTGGCGGCCACACACACGGCCGCACCGTTGCCGAGGTTACCGCCCGTGACTTGCACCAGGGCGCCCGACGCGGTCGCAGTCACCAGGCTGGGAAAGCTGTTCTGGTTGTTGGCCGGGCTCAACACCGACGGGGTGCCGCTCGGGGCTACGTAGGCGGTGACCTCGCTTACCGTCCCGTCCCCGTTCAGAACGACCGGACGCCCGGCGGTTACCGCCCCCTTGGCCGTGAAGGTGTACGTTCCTGCAGTACTGGAGTTGGCCGCGATCGCCTGTTTAACGCGTTGCGCAGTCCAAGCCCGCCGAGCCGTCGACGTGCCCGCTTCGGCCTCCGCCTGCCCGACCGTGGCCGCGACCCATTCGCGAGCGTCGGACAGTCTCGGGTCCGACGCGGTGACGAAGTTCGACGGGTCAATCGACGCCGCCGAGTTCTCCGCGTCCGCCGCCCAGTACTTGGCGCTGTACTCGCCGCCGGCTACCGGGCTGCCCATCTTGGCCGCCCAGTCGGCGGCCAGGTCACGGGCGTTCTCGGCGTCGTTCTTGGCGTTCGTGGCCGCACCCGCAGACCCGGACGCGGCGCTCGCGAACCCGGACGCGTCGGAGGCCGCCTGAGCGGCCGTACCACTGGCCTGCACGGCGTCGTTCTTGGCGTTCGTGGCCGTACCCGCGGACCCGCTCGCGGCCTGCGCGTGATGCTTGGCGCTGTACTCGCCGCTGTCCACCGGGCTACCCAGCTTCATCGCCCAGTCGGCGGCCAGATCCCGGGCGCTCTCGGCGTCGTTCTTGGCGTTCGTGGCCGTGCCCGCAGAGCCGCTGGCGCTGGTCGCGTAGTACTTGGCGCTGTAGTCCGACCCGGAGACGGGCGTGCTCGGCTTCGCCGCCCATTCCTGGGCCTCGTCGCGGGCGTCTTCTGCATCCCCTGCGGCGATGACGGCGCCGTCCCTGGCCTGCTCGGACTGGCCCTGGGCCTGCTGGGCGTCCGACTCGGCCTGCTCGGCTGCGTTCTTGGCGTTAACAGCGTCGTCCCTGGCCTGCTCTACCTGGACGACCAGGGCGGGCAGATAGCCGGTCGGGTCCGTGTCGTCCGTGGGCGACACCTTCATTGACCGGGCCAGTTCCTCGGCCTGCTGCTGGTGGAGGATCGCCAGACGGTCCAGGGCGCCCTCGAGCACGTTCGCGTGGAAGGCGCCCAGGTTGACGATGCTGGTCGGCTGCGACGAGTCCAGGCGGCTGGTGATGACCAGGCGGTGGCCGACGGGCAGACCCGCGTAGGTCACGGTCCCGCCCGGGTTCGCGTTCTGGTCACCGTTCAGGATGACCGTGAAGTCCACCCCGTAGTCCAACTCCTGGCTGTTCTCGTTGTTCTCGTCGGCGACGGTGACGACGACCGTGTCCGCCTCGGGCTGTTTGAACGTGAACGTGTAGCTGGTCGCTACGCCGTTGCCGATGTAGACGGGGGAGCGCCTTGGCGTGGCCGGGATGGTCATTCGTGTACCTCCTCAGACATTGTACATCAACGGTCCCTGGGCGGGGGCCCGAGGAGGATCGCGCCAGGGCCTGCCTCGCCGTCCTCCCAGGCCCTCCAGCCCGTGTAGAGCCGGTCGATCTGCGTGGACGGAAGGCCGGACGCCGTGAAGATCCCCCGGAGGATCCTGCGCATCGCGTCGTCGTCGAACTCCGCGTCTTCGTCGGTCAGTTGCCGGCGGGATTCTGCGAGGGTTCCCCCGAGATCCTTGATCACCCGGCTGAAGGCCGGCCCGTTATAGTCGTAGCCCTGGGCGATTCCGCTGAATTCCCGGACGATGAACAGAAAGCCGAGCGAATAACTGGCCACGTCCCCGATCCTGCGGGCGAGCCATTCGCCTTCTTCGTCGTCGTCATCCTCCCCGGCCCTCAGAAATTCCTTGACGATCTCCGGCCCCGTCGCCGGAAGGATGACCAGGAGGATCACGTCCCGGAGCCAGCCGGCCATCGCTTTCGGGTTCTTCAGCCGGACAGCCCGGCCGCGGCTCTCCTCCAGAAGGTTCCAGGTGGCGTTGAAGTAGCTGAAGTAGACTGACATCATCTTGTTGAACGCGCTACCGGACTGAACCCTGGACAGGTCCTTGGCCATCCCGGAGCCCTGCGCGTCGATCACCGCCTGGTCGGCGAGTGCTACCGCGCCGGCCTCGTCGAACCCCTCCGCGAGGGCCTTCTCATAGCCCCCGTACCAGGTCGGGATGTCCGCCAGCAGTTGCATCCGCTGCATGGGCGCGAACATCAGTTGGGTGGCCTTGCCCTTCCAGGCCGACTTCCCGTAGTGGACCTGGGCCATGACCTCGACCAGTTCACGGTTGAAGGTCTGGGCGCGGTGCTTCATGAACGAGGACTTGGCGGTGATGTTGGACATCGCCGACTCCATCCTCGTCCAGTCCCCCAGCCAGTGCCGGAATCCCTTCAGCACGTTTCTTATACCTACCCTGGCAATCCCGTTCAGGATCCCGAAGGGCTGCAGCAGGGACACGGTGGCGGACAAGCCCATCGTGGACGTGGACGCGGTCGCCCGCAGCCACATCCCGACCTTCTCGGCGCGGCTGGTCGCGGACAGGTCGCCAAGGGCGATCTGGTTGCGCATTTCCTTCATGACCCTGAGCGTCTCCGCGCCGTAGTGCTCTCGGATCGCCGTGGATACCTTCCTGTCGTAGAGCACCCTCGCGGAGTCGATCAGCCACTCGTGCCAGGCGAGATCGTGGATGGCCTGGTCCAGGTGCAGGCCGATGACGTCCAGGGTCAGCTTGATCTCCAGGCTGGACTTCTCGTTCCTGGCGTCCAGGTGACCACGACGGGTCATCCTCTTCAGGGCCGCCCCGGGCAGAACCGCCTTCATGTCCGCGGCCTCCTGCATGGCAGCGACCCGGTCGGACTTGCCGGCCTCGTAATGGAGCGGGTAGTAGCCCCCGCGCATCTCCAGAACGGTTCCGTCCGGGCGCGTAACCGTGAACGGGAGCGCGTCGACCTTCTCGGGGACGACGCCCACCACGCGCTTTTCCTTGGCTGCAATGTCTGGCCAGAGTTCGTTGATCAAATCCCAGGTCTGCTGGACGACGGACAGTTCCGGATCGGTCAACGTCCCCAGGATCTCGTCGACGGCTTCCTGGCTGAAGGTGTTCAGAACGCGCTGCCGGGATAGCTCGTTGCCCCAGTTCAGGGCGACCGCCATCCGCTCCGCGCGGGACATGCTCACGGCCATGCTCGTAATCAGGCGACGGTCCCCGTTGATGCCCCCGGGGGCCTTCAGGATCGGCCTGTAGATGTCGTTCAGCTTCTGGGTGAAGTACGCCTTGAGGGCCTGTTCCCGGTCGCCGGCTTCGTTCATGGGCCGGATCAGGGTCTGCCAGAAGTAGCCCCCGTCCTCGCCCCCGTCCATCTGCCTGACGAGCGACGACAGCTTCCGGTGCTCGGCAAAGTATTCCCGGATCGCCCGACCGGCAGACCCGTCAGGGGCGGACGGGTTGAAGGGCACTGGCCTGGCGACGCCCCCGAACCTCCTGACCCGGTCCACGATCGAGTCCCGAATGTCCTCGAACTCGCGCTGATCCCGGGCCGTCAGGAGCTTCTTCTTCAGGCGGCCCAGGTGCTCGACGTGCCTGATCTGGTCGACCAGCCCCCGAAGCTGGTCCATGGTCAGATCCTTGATGTTCGTCGCCTGGGCCTCGTTCAGGAGCTTCTCGTCCAGGGCCACGGGCAGACCGGCGGCTTCCTGCTCGCTGATCCACTCCCGGAGGCTTTCCAGAGCCTGCGCGCGCCGGTTGGTGTTCGCCCGGGTGTCGATCGCCTGGAGAATGTTCCGGATCTGCTCCTGGTAGTCGACGTCGATCGACGCTTTCGGATTAACCGGCCCCTGAAACCGGCGCAGGTAGGCTTCGATGCGGCCGAACTCGTTGCGGGCCTCCTCCATGCGCTGGGCGGTCTTCGTATGCAGCAGGCGGTTGCGGTGATGCTGGAGGGCGGTCGCCATGTCCCCGTCCCTCTGAGCCTGCCTGGCGAGCGTGGCCGCCTTCGTGGCCGCCCTGGAGTGGGTCAGGGGGGTCAACTGACGAGGCGTACTCCGGCCGACGATCGCGTCCGCATACTGAGTCGCGGCCCGAACCAGGCCGTTGACCGTCAACGACCGTGTGTAGGCCTTCCTGGTATGGGCCTTCCTGACCCGCCCGTGACGATCGACCGTCTCCGGGATCACCGTCTCCGGAACAGTCACCGTCCCGCCCGTGGCCTCGGCGGCGTTCAGCCCCTCGGCGATCGCCCGGACCTCGGTGGCGGCCAGGCGTGCACGGGCGTCGTTGTAGATGGCAGCCTCCGCAGCCCTCTCGATATCCAGGGGCGAGGACAGGTCCGCGTGCTCCTCGAGCATCCTCCGGTCCACGATCGAGTCGATGAGGGGCTCCGCGGGCTCCGCCTCCAGGAGCGCACGGACCATCGCGTCCCCGCTGTCGAACCCGAAGGCGACGGCGACCGCGTCCGGGTCGGCGCCCCCTTCGTTGCGGACCAGCTTACGGTCCAGCATTCCCGGAATCGGCGACTGCTCCCCGTAGAATGCCCTCAGTGCCGGCATGGACAATTGCGTCTTTTGACCGGCGACGGTGTCGATCGCCTTGCGCTGGGCGTTGGTCAGGTCGCGGTCCTCGGCGACTCCGGTGGCGATGAAACGGAAGGCGGCATAGACCGGCCGGTTGTAAACCTCCCGGGAGACGTCCGCGCGAAGACCGGCGCGGATCTCCCGGGAAGTCTTCTGGAGCTTCTTGAGTTGCCGGCTTTTGGCGTTCGCGAACCACCTCAGGTCGCGAAGGGTCCTCGCCCGGAGGTTGTTGATCGCCGTCTGGGAGGCCTCCTCGCCCAGGCGCTGCATCTCCTCCCAGGCTTCAACGCCGACCTGATCGGCGCTCTCGAAGCTGGGCATCATCTCCCGGATCCGCTGCTGTTCGGCGATCTGGTCTTCGCTGGCCAGCATCCTGTCGAAGACCGCCCGGACCTCGTCGTCCAACTGGACATTCATTTCCGAGGACAGCATCCGGTAGACGTCGCTCATCCACTGGCGGACCCGGTTGAACGCCCCGGTCAGGTCCAGGGCGGGCGCGACGCCCTCGAACAGGTACGTCTCGAACCCCTCCGCGAACTTCTCGTGGTATTCCCTCTTCTGCTCCAGAGTCATCCCCTGCCAGGTCTGAAGGTCGGCCACCCCGAACCACTTCAGGAGGGTCTTGACGTCGTCGATCACCTGCTGGGGGGCATTCTCCCGGGCGGCGATCTCCATCATCATTTCCAGACCGAAGTGGCCCAGTTCGTGAAGGAACGTGCTCAGATCAGCGCCCTCCAGAAGGCTGATCGTGTTCGTGTCCGGGGTGTACAGGCCTCGAGGCGGGCCGGCTTCCTGGTAGAGGGACCGGGCGGGGAGTTCTACGCCCTTCTCCGCGGCCTTAGCTCGAGCGGCGCCGGCCTCGGCTGCGTCCACCGTGAACTTGCCCATCCTCAGATTGGCGCTGGGGGCCACGGCCCGGATCGCTTCCATGTCGATCGCGTCGATTTCCGCCGACGAGAGGACCGCCGAGTAGCGGGCCGGGGCGACGTTCACTGAAGGGCCCAGACCTGGCACGGGCGGGGCGTCGATCGGAACAGCCTGGATAGCCCTGGACGCGTCCCCGATCACGACTGCGGCCGCCTGGGGCCGGGTCCGGCTGTAGTAGCCGTGGAAACCCGCGTCCAGGATAGCCGACTCCCAGGCGTTGATGTCCGTGTTCAGGATGCCATTCAGCTTGAGCGGGTCCGTGTACATGTCATAGAGCGTCGGCAGACGGACCTCGTGAGCGTAGGCGCCCACGCCCGACTCCGGCCGGACTCCTCCGCCCTCGTCGATGTAGACGTAGACGCGTTCCCTCAGACGGGGGTCGGTGGCGGCTGCGATCCGCTCGGCCTCGGCACCCCGGAGTCCGGTGCCGTAGTAGCGACCGTCGAGGACGGTTCTGCGCTGGCTGCTGAAGTGGACGCCAGAGGCAGGGCTGACTCCAATCGCCGCTGGGCCTCGTACTGACTGGCCATCTCGGCCGGACTGGGAATAGCTCTGGCCGACGGGGGCGGGCTGGTCCCACCCGTAACGGGCGGCGAAGGCCGCGTTAACGGCCTCGACGCGGGCGCGAAGATCCGCCACCCGCCCGAGAAGATCGGGTCGTCGGCCTGTAATTCTTTCCAGGTAGCTTTCGCCATTCGGGTTCACCTGCCAGTCGTTGGTTACGGAATCACCCTCCGCCCGGAAGGTGGCAAGGGTCATACTACCCCCGAAGTCGTCCGGGAGGGCCTCGACCGTTTCACGGAAGGCCTTCTGGAAGGGGCCGTTGTCGACAGCTTTCCCGTCGCCCTGATTCAGAACCGTCACCCGGTCGGCGGACCAATCCAGAGATACGCCGTCAGGCCCGAACCGGCCGACGAGCGCTGCCTGCAGAAGCTGAACTTCCTCCGCGGTGAGGGGCCGAACCGTCTCCAGGGAGACGCCGTTGTGGCGAATCTTGGCGTCGCCAGGGACCGGGTGGTGGTAGCTGACCGAGGTCTGGCCGAGGACGTATCCGCGGATGGCCGCGGACAACTCCACGATGTCCCGGCTGGTGGACCGCAACGTCCGACCCTTGCCGGTGCCCTCCAGGGCGACGGGGACGAGCGTCTGGACGCCGACGTCGGTCAGCCCGTCCCGAGCCCGGACGCCCTCCCCGGCGACACCCTGGGGCAGTCCTGTCATGTCCGCGATCAGGTCGCGCCCGGACTCGTCGGCCAGGGCCGCCCTGATCGCCGACAGGTATTCCAGCTTCTGGGCCATCGGCGCGTCATGGATGCCCGGCAAGCCTTCAGGGGACACCCCCCAGGACATCTGGATCGTCCGGGCCCGGAGCGCGTCGGAAAAGTCGTACTTGGCGTCGTCGATGTCCGCCTGGTTGGCGTCCATGCCCATCCCGAGCTTCGTCGCAAGCCGGAAGTGACTCTTCTCCTGGGCCTTGGGGACGTGCCAGTTCCCCTTCTTGTCTTTGACCTGGATGCCCGTGCGGCGCTCGATTTCATTGCGCTCCGCGGCGGTGGACTCGACGCGGTACTTGATCGCCGCCCATACCTGAGCCTGGGCCTGGTGCGGGCGGATGCCCAGTTCGGCGGCGAGCCGGGTAATCTCCCTCTTCGCGAACCCGTACTTGGGCCCCTGGTCGAGCACTTTCGACCCGTAGTCGAACGCAAGAGCCAACCACATGTCCATGGTGGCGTGGTCTCCGTCCACCTTCGCCGGGTCGATCTCCTCCATCAGATCGCTATAGAAGTTGTTGGTCTTGACCCCGCCCCAGCCGGTGTCGTGGCGGAGGACGTCCTCGGCCTTCCTGGACTGCTCAACGGGGAAACGACCGGTGTCGATCGGAAGGCCGTTTTTCCACTGGTAATAGGCCGTAAGGGCGAAGGTCACGTTCGCACTGACCTCGGTCCCCTGCGAGTAGATCGCCAGGAGGCCGATGAATTTCTCGGCCTCGACCGGGTCGCTGTTGACCAGTTCCAGAACTGCCCGGGCGGAGTCCTCGTACCAGTAGCGGCTGGCACCTCCCTCCAGGGCGAGCTTCTTCAACTGACGACGGAGTACCTTGAGCTTCTCCGGAGACGCCCCGATCCAGTCCGGGGCGCCAACGTATCGGCCGCTCTTGTCGCGCTTGTGGCCGACGTCGCTGGTTGATCTGCGGGCGCTCTGGGCGAGCGTGTCCGGGTTAGACGGGTCCCAGCCGCCGCGATTGAAAACGGACTTGATCTGCTCGGGGCGGAAGGCGACGTACAGGGCGAGCGGGTTCCCGCGAACATAATCATTCACGTCCTCTCGAAGGTCGCGGACAATAAGCCCGTCATGGCCCTCCGCGAGGGCTTGCTCGACCGCATCCCTTCCCTCGGCGTCGTACCAAAGTGCAGGCCTCTCGTAGGGACTCGCCTCCGGGAGAAGCTCCACCAACTTCGGGTTTTTCAGGGACAGGTACACAGGCATGACATTGGGTAGCGGGGCGTCCCTGTCCCAGTCCAGCGTTGCGTAAGCCGACGCCTCGGCAGGGTCGTTGGTGAAGAAAAACCCTCGATCCTCCGAAAACACCGTGTCACCCTGCATTTCAGGGTCAAACGAGTCGAAGCTGTGCTGCGTCCCGTGGTATACCACCAGCGGCTCGCCGTTCTCGTCTACCGCCTTCGAGTCGCCGAACCAGTTCCGAAACTCCGGCGTGTCCGTGCGCTCCCGGGTGCCCCCAACCTCATCCCGGGCGGCCTGCAGAACGGCGCTGGCGCCAGGCTGGGCCGCCGACTCCACTTGGGGCACGTACCTGTCGATGAACTCCATAGGCGTCAGGCCCATGTGCCTGGCGGTTCTCGCGTAGAGCGTGGCGGCGATCGACGCGTTCGTGTCCACAACCTCCGGCGTCCACCGGCCCAGGGCCGTCAACTGCTGGGCTACCTGCTCCCGGATCTGATCCCGGACCAGGTCGCGCTCGAGAACGTCCGCCTCGCCCCGGGCGGCCTTCTGCAGGGCCTCGTCGATCACGGCATTGAACTGCTCGGCTGCCCCCGACTGGGCGAACGCGGCCGCTTCCTCGGCGCTCATCGCGTGCTCGGATTCGCGGACGATCATCGTTAGCCGGTCGGCCGCCGGGGAGTCCGCGAACAGGGTCACGAACTCGGCCATGGGCACGACCACGTCGCCGTCCGTCTGGATCGCCTCGGCGAGCCTCTGGACCAGATCCGGGGACTGCTCCCGAAGCTGATCGATCTGAACACCCGACTCGCTCAGAGCCTGGGCGAACGACCGGCCGTCCAGGTAGAACACGCCCGGGTCACCGTTCTCCTGTCGACTGGACTCGTCCAGGTAGGCCTGGAAGGCGGCCGGGTCCGCAGCCCTCAGATGACTGGCGGAACTGCCCTTCATCAACTGGTCCAGAAGCTGCCGCTGCTGGGCGGCCCTGTCGGCGGCCTCGCGACGTTCCCGAAGAGCGCTCAACCCTTGGGCGACCGTCCCGCTGGCACCGACCGATACGGCGGTCGCGATCAGGGTTTCCAGGGCTGCCGGCAGACGCTCGTCGCCGAACTCCTCCGCGGACTTCTCCGGGTTCAGAACAACCCACTCCTGGAAGTCCTGAAGAAGTGTCGCCAATTGTTCGCCGAGAGCCTCGCCGAACGCAAACCGGCGCAAGCTGGACAGCAGGCTGGTCCCGGTCCCCTTGAGCAGGTCCACCAAAGCGGACGCGCTCAGACGCTCCGTCATTCCCTCGATAGCTCCCTGACCGGCCCCGTAGATGACTGCCGCCAGGGGGTCCAGGCCGGCCTCCCGGGCTTGCCCGTAGGCGTGACCTGCGCTGAGGGCGCTCAACCCTGCAACGACCAGGCGGGGCGTTCCGCCCGCCGTCAGCGCGAGCGTCTGGCCAGCGGACTGCAAACCGGAATAGGCCGTGTTCAGAATAGGATTAGGGTTCGGGGGGTTGAGCCACCTGGCCGTGTAGTCGGCACTTTCCGCGCCTTCCTTCGCGTACTCGGCGAGGCCGTCCAGCCCGGTCACTTCAGCGCCCGCCCGAACTAGCTGCCAGAGCCCGCCACTGAACGCCGGTATGGCAGACGCCCAGGCGCCCCCGAAGTTCCGGAACGACCGTACCGTCTGGCCCAGGAGCGACAGGCTTTCGGCCTCTCCGTGGGCGAGTCCGGCCGCGATCGGGTTCTCCATCACGCGGCCAAGGGCCGGATCCTGAACGACCAGGTCGTTTATCTGCTGGAGTCGGAACCTGCGCTCGACCTCCTCCAGGTTGTCCCGGACGACGATCGGGTGCATGCCTGTGACTTCGGCCGCGCGGTGAATGCGCGCCGCCCGGTCCGGGTCCAGCTTCAGAGGCTCCTCGGTGATCCCCCTGGCAGGCCCCCGGTCGGCTTCGGGAATTTCTACAGGGTCCTCCGGGACCAGGTCCAGGGGGTGCCCGAACTGGTTCAGGGGCGTGTCTTCCTCGACGTCCAGAGGGTCGCCGAAGGCACTCAGAAGGGGGTCGTTCATGGGCGGGTAGAGGTGCCGCGCTTGGTGGCAACCCCTCCAGTCTTGGGGTCAATGTATCGACTTCCGTCCGGGAGGGCGTTAACCTCCGCGGACGTCAGCGGTTTGGGCAGGCTGGACCATTCGTCCTTCGTGGCCGGCCGCAGCCGGGCCGTCGTCTGGGTGCCGTCCTTGGCCGTCGTCGTAGCCGTGATCGACCGCGCAGGGCGAGGCTCGTTCGGGATCCAGTTGGCTTCGTCGGGGGTGCCCATAACCTCGTAGTAGCGGGCGTCCCGGTCGAACCAACTGGACAGTTCGGAGAGGTACTTGCGGGGGACACGGCCGGCGGCCAGATACTCGTTGACGTGCTTGCGCATCTCCTCGACGGTGAGCGGGCGGGCTTTGATGGCTTGATCCTGTTCGATGATGAGGCGAAGCTCGTCCTTGCGCAGAACCTTGTCGCGGGCGTTGAACCCTTTGGTGGCGTCGATGACCCGAGTGGCGGCGTTGAAATTCCCGGCATTCACGACGGATGCCTTCGCCACCCTGGTGTCCATCCCGCGGATCACCCTGTCGGCGTCCTCGGGGGTGATCTGCCGACGCCGGCGGGCCTCCTGGACCTCTTTGGCAATCTCCTCCATCCGCGCCGGAGAGGCCCCGTCGCCGATCTCCATCAGGTAGTCTTCGCGCAGGTCGATAGACGCCAACTGCTGTCTGACGCGTTCGTCTGCGCGCTTCTGCCGCTCGGCCTGGCTGATCCTATCGGCGCGGACTGCTCGACGGTGATCCAGACTTTCCTGCTGCTCGTAGAGCTTCCTGCGCTGCTCCCCGGTCAGACGCGCCCAGGTCGACGGGGACAGGTTACCGATACCTCCGGTCGGGCCCATCTCGTTGTATGCGTCGTTCAGGGCTTCCTCCTCGGCCCTCTTCTCGATCCGCTCTCGTTCGTTGAACCGGCTATGGATCTCGGCGACGGCGATCCTCTCGTCCTCCCCGTCGAACTGCTTGCGGGCGGCGTCCAGCGCCTCCTGAAGGGTCACACCCGTCCTCGGGTCGTGATCGTCGGCGAACTGCTGAACTTTCTGCAGACGGGTGCCGGCGTCTACCTTGTCCTCGAAGGACGCCCTCTGACCGCCGTCGATCTCCTCCTTGTGCTTCTCATAGTATTCCTTGGCCAGGGCCGGGTCCTTGCGCATCAGGGCGTCCACGGCGTGCTTGTGGAGAAGGGTGATCTTCTCGCCGATCTCCAAGGCGGTGCGCTCGTCCGCCCATCCGTTCAGACGACCGCGGGTCAAGATCCTGTCCACGACGTCCTGCCGGGCGGCGGCGATCGCCTCGGGGTTGTCCGCGTGGGCGGCCGCGAAGTTGATCGACCCGACGATGGACGCGTTCGCGCTCTCGTCCAGGCTGACTCGCTCCTGGGTAAGTTGATGGCGGATGAGCCGGTCCGTAGACTGCTGCCGCATCGCCGCCACGGTCCTGTCGAAAGCCCTCTGCTGACGCTCGTTCAGCTTGGACCTGACATCGTCGACAGTCTCGTCCCACCAGGCGGCGGACTCCTCTACGACTCCCTTCGCCGCAGACCCCTTCCGGGACTCCCAGTCGGCGGCCATCGGCGAGTACTTGTTCTTGACGATCGTCTCTGCCTGGAACAGGCCGTCGGCGTCCTCCCGTTCCCGCCGCCGAAGGGCGACAGCCAGCAGGTTGTCGCCGGCATTCGACAGGTCCCTGGCCATCGACTGGTTCGGGATGCGGACGTTGCCGCCGAGTTGATCGGCGGTCGGCGCTGCCGTCTGTCTAACACTCGGAAGCTGATTCGGGGCTTGAGGAAGTTCCCGGTTGGTCGTGTAGCGGGGGACGACGACTGCCATGTCAGTTTTTCCAGGTGTCCCAGAGGCTGGCTACCCGGCTCCCGGAGGACAGCAGGGACGTAATCACGGCCGACGACGTGGAGTCCGGGATGGGCACGGTGGCGTTTCTGAGGATGGCCGCCCGGTTGTCGAAGTCCTGGGCCTGAAGCCGGTACGCCCAGGCTTCCCGCTCGGCGTTCTCACGGTTCGTCATGGCGTCGATCTCGCCGAGGATGTCCGTGTCCGCGAGAACGCGCAGAGCCGAGTCTCCGCCCAGCATGATCCCGTTCGCGGCCATCCGGGCGCGCTGCGTAGACTTCAGTTGGGCCGTACCCAGGCGGGTGCGGTTCTCGGTGATGTGCCCGCGCCGGATTGCGTCCGTGGCTTGCCAACGCGCAAGCAGGGCATTGTTGTCGGCGATCGCCGCCTGGGCCTCGTTGGCCAGCTTCTGAGCATTGCTCTGAATCTGGGTGACCTTCGCGGCCGCGTAGCTGTCGTAGATGCTTTTGATCTCTCCAGCAACACTGCTGCCGAGGCCGATGTCCTTCAGAATGTCATCGAACAAGGCCACGTCAGCCTCCTATCTCAACGTCCAGAGTCATCGACAGTAGGACCATCGGGACCGGGTCGGTCTGCTTGACGCAAATGTGGCCCTCAAACCCCCACGTCGGGGACACCGCGAACTCGTACTGGTAGCCGGTTTTCCACTTCGGGGGCTCCCCGAAGTCCTCCGTCGACCGGGCCTTCAGTTCGTCCATTATATCGAAGTCCGGACCGACGAACACCCCGCTCGTCTGCAGTAGGCGCAGGTGCGCACGGCTCACCGATCTGAGCGCGCCCTGACCCTCGGCGGCGCTCCCCTCCAGAACCAGGGGCAGGGTCGTGAGGCGGCCCTCGTAGGGGAGGCCGACGACGACCCGGGACGCGTCCGCCTCCAGGACGATCTCCCCGTTGACGACCGTCAGGGGTGGGTGAACGGCCTCGTCGGAGACGATTGATACCTGCCTGCCCTCCAGGTGATGAAGGCCAATCAGACGGTCCGCGGGCGCGCCCTCGTAGACCAAAGCACTGTCTACATGTACAGCGTGTTCCAGAGCCAGGTCGCCGGGCGGCGCCCAGTAACTGGTCCGGTGTTCGTCCGGGTAGTCCCCGAACCCGTGCAGGATCTCGATCGCGTCGTAGGTCACGGGACCGTTCTTGCGGCGGACGTAGGCGAACAGGACATCCTCGGAAAGGCTCTCCGTGGTCACGTTCGGGAGCACACAGATCGACCGAACCTCACCGCCCAGATCATGCTGGTGCCAGGCGAGGACTTCCTGCTCGGGTTGATAGGTCAGGGACAGGAGAATCCCGTCGGACCTGAGCACCCAGAGGAGCCTCGCGGGGGTTTCCATCATGGCCATGTCCACGACCGCGTAGCCGTCGAACAGGTGCGGGGCCAGCAGGCACACGTCGCTGACGACGAAGTCAGCGGCCGAGTCCGCGTACTTGACCTCGCCAACCCGCCCGCCCCTCGAGAACGCGTAGATCACGGACGCGTCGATGGTCACCGGCTGAACGTCGCTCGCACCCACATAGGCGACCAGGTCCGCGCTGATGCTCGACGGGGTCAGAACGTCGTTGTTCTGGGGGGTTATTTTCCATACCCCGGAGGCGGTCAGCACCAGCAACTGGCGCAGGGGTACGAGATGCTGAATCGTCTGCAACTCCCGGGACGCGACCGTGAACCCCAGGGCGTTGTCGTCCCTGGACGGAACCGTGTAGGTCATGTCCGTCTCCGTCCCGTTGCGGGTCATCCATACCGAGTGGGGACGGTTGATTGTCCCCGCAAACACCTTTCTCTGCTGGAAGTAGGACACCGTCCCCGGGTAGTCCCCGGAGGCCTGGAAGGCCGTGTCCCCGTACTCGGGCGGGGCGACGGCCAGGGCGGGAACGATGTTCCGATCCTCGAAAGCGCCCTCGCTCTGGCCGATGTACCCCCAGAGGCCGTTGAGGGCCTTGTAGTAGTTCCACCGGTAACCGGCCGGGGCGGTGCCTTCGACGGGGGTGATCGTGACAACGTTCCCGTGGACGGTCAGATCGACGCTGATCGCGTCCGAGGACGGCGCCGGAAAGCTCTCCCCTTCCGCCCCGTCGATCGACACCTTCGTGTAGGTGTAGAACTCGCTCTTCGTCTGCCCGCCGCCTGGACCCGACTGGGCAACGGCTGGCTTCGTGGTCGGTGCGGCCAGGCTGGGCCCGAACGTCTCCGCGCTGAACACCCAGACGTTTGGCCCCGTCCTGCGCAGGGTATGGACCTCGTAGTCCCTGGAAACGATCGTCAGCACGTCCGCGTTCTGAGCGTACCGGAGGGCTCTCAGATCCGAGGCCGCGTACGGGTGGGCAAGTTCCAGGGGAACCATCGCGTCCCCGGATATGAACGTCCCATAACCAGTAGAGTCTACCCCCGACGGGCGGGCGACGGTGGCGAGCACGAAAGTGTCGTTGGTCCCGTCGCTGGATTGGAAGTCGAGTCTGTACCAGCGGTCGCTGATCTCCGGCATTCCGACCACGTCCAGGTATACGTCATCCCCGTCCGCGAAGGCCCCCTGGCCGAAAACGATCGTCGCCGGATTGCTGTTCGTGATGGACACAACGGGGACGTCCGCGGAGTCCGCCAGGAGCGTTCCCGTCAGGTTGTGGACGCGGATCTTTCCGTTCCCGGTCAGTTCCACGACGTACGCCTGATCGTCCGAGTAGACGAACGGGATCAGACGGGCGTCATTCGCCGCCCCGTAGGTCAGAAACCTCGACCCGGGCCTGAACCGTACCGGTCCCTGGGGCATGACTACGAAGTTGTGGCACAGGGCCAGACCGGTCTGGTACGGCCTCAGATCGATCCTGCCGAACAACAGGGGGCTGATCTCGCCGCCCGCGAACGACCTCAGAAGTGTCCGAGTGCGGCTCACCGGCCTGCCACCCAGAAGGGCTCCGCCTCCGTTTTCCAGTCCTCCGTGGACTGGGCGGCGGCGTCGACCGCGGCAGCGTTCGCCAGTTCAACGCGGGCCAGCTTGTCCATGCCGCTGATCATGCCCGCCGACCGGGTCATGGGGCTGGCCAGCTTGGACGCCAACCGGGCCGACAGCGCGGCAACGAACGTGGGCGGGAACTTGGCCGCGTCCGTCACCCGAATGACGTACTTCAGGTAGGCGCCTTCGACGTTCGTGTAGATCACCTGGTCGCCGGACGCGGACACTTCCACGGTGAAGTCCTCGGTCTTGCCGACCTCGGTGCGGCCGGGGCAGTAAACCTGGAAGGGCCTAAGACAGTCAGCCGGGAGGCCGTAGGCACAGGTCCACTCGCCGGCCACGGACTCCGGAACCTGAACCGAAGCAAGGGCCACCCGACGGGTATTGAAGCGCCACGTATGGGCCTCCAGCACTTCGTCGCGGGCGACCGGGTAGAGCCGCGCGCAGTAGCGTGCCTGGGTGCTGTTCTCGGGCGGGTCGATCGACGCCACGTTGCCCGCTTCGCCGATGTGGATCAGCGCCAGGTTGCAGATGTCGATGACAGACGCCACGGCTCAGTCCCTGAAAAAGGCCCCGGCCCGGAGGCCAGGGGAACCCACCACCACCCAGTGGAGAAGTCAGACGAGGCTGCCCGGGTCGATGCCGGCGTCAACCTTGGCGTCGGTCTTGACGTCAGCCTTGGCGTCACCCTTGGCATCGGTCTTGACGTCGGTCTTGACGTCAGCCTTGGCGTCGGTCTTGGCAGCCTTCTTCGGGACAGCCGGCAAGCCGTCCTCGACGGGCTCGTACCAGGACGCTTTGCCGGCGGCCGCGAACGTGTCCCCGGGCTGGCGCAGGGCGCCCCCGTAGAACCCCGGGCGAATAGCTTTGACGCGCATAATCAGTACTCCACTCCGACCGGATCAGCCGGCTTCCACTGGTCGCTGGCCTTGACCAGGCCGACGGTCGCGTTGATCGCCGTTACGTCCCCGACGGTGACGGCCTTCACCCGCAGATAGCGCTTGGCCCCGTACGGAACCCGGCGGCTGATCGTCTTGCCCTTGACGAGGTCGGCGACCGGGATCGCCCCGGTGGCATCCAGAACCGTCTCGCTCGCGAACGTGTTCGCGTCCGCCGTGAACAGTTGCCAGTTCACGCTGGTGCCGCCGGTAGCCGCAGTGTCGACGGTCACCGCCCACTCGATCGGGGTGCCGACGGCCGCGTCGCCCTTGGCCGCCTGGGTATCCAGGTGGTTCGTGGATACGACCGTGGCCCCGTTCCCTTTGAAGTCCTGCTTGGTCGAAAATTCAGATGCAAGGTCGCGAATCATGTGGTCCTCCTGGTGGAGAGTGGGCGGCCGTCAGACCGCCCGTGGTTTCCTTCAGACGGCCGATCAGGTGATCTCGGCTTCCGTGTTGAGGATCGCATCCGAAACTATGAACTCGACCCCGTCCCAGCCGGTAACGGCCTGCTTCTGGCCGTCCATCAGTTTGACGGCGTTGACCGACTTCTCCAGGCCGAGAAGCTCGAAGGCGGTCTTGCAGCGGCTGTTCATGAACGCCACCAGACGACCCTGGGCGCGGACCGCCCGGGGAATCCGGTTCTTGGCCTCGATCACGCACCGGAGGATGTTCGTCGCCGCCGTCGCCGCCTGGGTGTTCCCCGAACTGAGGCCCGCGTCGATAAGGTCAGCGGCCTCGATGTTCCCGATCCGGACGATCGCCCGGTGGTCACGGACGACCAGTCCCATGTCCCACCGCCAGAGGTCCGCATAGGCCCGGAAGCGCTTGTTGGTGGTGCCCTCGAAGGCGTCGATGATGCCCAGATCCTGGTGGTCCAGGCCGGCCTTCGACCCGCGCGGGTAGATCCCGTGGACGGTCTGCTCGCCGAGGACCATCAGGTAGATAGACGTCTGGTCGCTGCCAGAGCCGCCCGCGTCGATGATGAAGTCCTGGGTCGCGCCCGTCAGGGCGTTGTACCGCGGGGCGATGCCCATGAACGGGTAGTCGGCGGACGGCGACCCGTAGAAGAACGCGTCCTCTACCTGCTGGTTGATGCCCTCCGTGAAGGCGATCGCCTCCGAAAGCCGGAACCCGGCCGGATCGGCGTTCAGCTTCACCAGCTTCTCGTCGATCTCCGCACGAGCCTCCAGCATGCCCATCGTCTCCGTGACCTGCACGGTGGCGGACTTGCCGATCTCCACGCCCTGGTTGTACTTGCGCCAGACGGCAGTCGGCAGCGCCCCGGTCCTGACCGTGGTCAGGTGCGAAGACTGCTGGTTGGCTTCCACGAACGGGAGAACCTCCACAAGGGGGTTCATCCGCGCGAGGACTTCCACGACCTTGGCAATCTTGCCATCCGGATCGGTGCGCTTGGCTACGTCGAGTAGCGTGACGCGATTACTGAGTTCAGCCATGTTTCACCCCCTTTGTTGACCGGCGTTCAACCGCCGTAGAGCAGGTCAGCGAGCGACCGCTCACCGTCCCTTGCGTTGCCGCCGGCAACGAAACTTCCCTTCACGACGCCGGACCGTGCCAGCTTCGCGAGAGCCTTGATGAGCGCCGGACTGTTGCCCAGGCCGGATGCGTCGATCTCCGCCAGCAGTTCCTGGCCGCCGAGAGCCTCCACGGTCGCCTTCGCGTCCGAGAGGGTCTTATCGTAATTCGCCCCGCCGAAGTCCGGATCGGCCTTCAGCGCAGCCTCCGCTCGCGCGACGGCGGCCTGGTTGGCGCGCCCCTGGACGACGCCCAGGGCGTGGTTCAGACTGGCCACCTGCTGGGCGAACTGGTCCTGGGCCATCCCCGCACGGTGGGCCGCCTGGGCCATCTCCGTAAGCGTCTCCGAGTCCAGAGTCACGCCCGCAGGAACCTGGTACTGGGCCGGGGCCTGGTTGACCGGCGCAGGGGCCTGGTTGACCGGCGCAGTGGCAGGAGCCGGCGCCGGCGCAGGTGCTGCAGGAGCAGGAGCAGCAGGAGCATATTGGGTAGGCGCAGGAGCCGCGGGGGCGGAAGCCGGAGCGGGTGCGGGCGTTTCAACGGGTGCAGGCGCGTTCGCAGCATCAGTCATCTTTGTCGTCCTCGAACAGGGTGGTGAAGTGCTCCGGCGCGTGTTCCCGCACCAGTTCAATGATCAGAATTCCGCTGCGACGCTCACCTTCCCGGAGAGCCAGCAGTTGGGGGTCCGAACCTCCCCGCGTATGGACAGCCGACGCTCGCATCAGCATCCGGACGGCCCGACGACCACGGACGTCAGCCATAATCCACTTCCAGGCGTCCGCGTCCCGCTCCTGGCGGAGGCGCACACGGGCCTGCTCGTCCTCGTCCTCGTCAAGCTCGAACTCAAAATCGTCTTCGTCCATTCGCGAATCATACCAGAATGTTGCCCAGGTTTACACGTCAACCGCCCAAAAACCTGGCAATGTCCAGTTGCTGGGCGGTGTTCGTCTGCTCGGGGGCGACCGCCTGGGCAGTCGCTATGTCCTTGGCGGTGTCCGCCGACTGGGCCTGCTGCTCGGCCTGCTGGACCTGCTGGGCCTGCTGGGCTCGGGCAGTCCTGATCCCGTCCAGTTCCTCCCCCGACCGGATCAGGCGGGGGTTGATCGCGAGCATCTGCGCGTACTCGTCCACGACCGCGTCCGGGTCCACCTTGTCGAGCGTCTCCGGCATGATCGGGGCCAACGACCCGATCGTCGCCAGCCACCTGTCCACGGCGCCAGCGCCCGCCTGTCTCTGGGCCTGGGCGAGGATGGACACGAACTCGACCGTTATCTGACCATCCTGAAGGGCCTCCGGGGGCGTCGGGAGAACGTCCGCGGCCAGGAGCATCTCGAAGGCCATCTCGGCGAGAGGCGCCAGGCACTCGTTCTGGACTCTCTCCAGGACCGGACCCATCAGCATCATCTTTTCACTGTGCTGCTCGGCGATCTGCCGGGCGGTGATCCCCGACCTGTCCAGGTCCGTGACCATCCGGAACAGGTCCTCGTAGAACGTCCTGCTGATCCGCCCGCGGGTGTCCTGGATGTCCGCGGTCAGGTCCGCCAGATCCAGGCGAACCTCGAAGACGGTCTTCACCTCCCCGCCAGGGCCGGCAGCGTCGATCGGCGAATAGCCCCCGGGCAGCAAGGCGGTGTTGTTCCCCTTGAGGTTCGCGGGGCCCTGCACGGGCGGTTTCGTCTGGTAGTCGACGGCCTGGGACTTGCGCAACTGAAGGTGCTGAAGGGATTTCACGTCCCCGAGAGCTTCCCGGCCTGGGCTGGTCCCGTAAACGTTCTCGCCGTTCACGATCCAGCGAGGGGCTAAGACGTTGAACCGCGCATAGCCGGACTCGCGCAGGACCCGATCCTGGCCCTGGGACATCTCCAGGTAGACCTCCCTCCAGGGGAGGGCGTGGGCGCCCACGCGGCCTTTCCGGTCCTGGGGCCGCCGGGGCTCGATCGCGTGCAGGAGAACGACCTCCAGGTCGTAGTTCCTCATCCTGTACTGGTTACGGACGTGGTCGCTGCAGTTCTCTTCGCCGAAGGTGTCCACGACCTGTTCCACGGTCATCGAGAACTCCCGGAACAGGGTGTTCACCTGGCCGCGGGAGTCGGTCGCGATCGCGTAACTGCCTGCCGTCAGAACGTGCAGATGGATGACCGTGTCGAAATCCTCTGCGATGACCGCGCAGGCCGTCCCGAAAACGCTGAGTTCCTCGTAGAGGGTGTGGATCGCCCGGTAGGCGTTCGACCGTGCGAAGACCTCCAGGACGGCGTCCCTGGCCAGTACCAGCCAGGTCTTTACCTCCGGCTGGTCGCGCAGGTTCGGGTCGCTGACGCGGAACTCCAGCCAAGGCTGGCTGGGCGAGGACAGGCCCGCGTGAAGACCGGCGGCCAACGTGCGCATGGCGCGCGTGGCGGTGTTGTCCAGGATCGCCTTGTCGCGCCTGCGACCGGCTTCCGCCTTGGACTCCTGCCTGAACCGGCCCATGTCCGGAGCCAGGTGCCTGCTGATGTCCTCCCAGACCTTCATCCACTGGCTGCGCTCGGTCTTCAGGGACTCCCACCTGCGGCGCAGGTAGGCGTTCAGGGACTTCTCGTTATCGTCCACTCAGAACCCCCTTCGCGGGCGTACCGGCGACCCGGGTGGAGTTGCCTACGGAGGGCTCCAGGAGACGCCCCTTGAGGGTCCCGGAACTGAACACCGACGGTTGCGTCGGGGGCAGCGGCCGCCCGTCGGGCTCCGTCAAAGGCCGCAGCGGCTGCTCGTCGGGCTCCGCCAAAGGCCGCGGGCGGACGTACGCGGCCGGCTTCACGGCTGCAATCCTGTCGACTGTCTTCATGTCAAAGCCCCAGAAGGGTGTTGCCGGCCACGCGCGGACCACGAGCGCGGCCGCCGGTGAGGTCGGTTGCGCTCGCGTTCTCGCGCCTGTTCAGTTCCAGAAGCTCCAGAAGCGGCCTGCTACCGGGCTGCAGGAACTGACTGGCGGCCGCGTTGGCGATGTCCGCACGTCCCGGCAGAACGCCCGCGACGGTCCCCGTCTGGGCCTGCTGTTGCTGCTGGGTGCTGGGCCCGGCGGGCGCACCCAGGTCGAAGTTCAGGTTCGGTGCCTGCTGGCCGTCGGCGACGTCGTCCAGTTGACCGAGGAGTTTGTTGCCCTGCTGGATGGCCAGCAGAGGCGCGGCGATGCTCGCGACCTTGCCCGCCGCGGACGCTACCGGGGCGATCGCCTTCCCGAAGTTCTGGATGCTGTCCCACCAGGTCGCGGGGGTCTGGGCGGGGGCCGGGTTGACGGTCGTGGGCGTGCTCGAGGTGATCGACGCCGGAGTCGACCCGGTTGGCGTGACCGTCCACTCGGGCACCGACCAGAAAGCGTCCGGGGTAACGGTCGGGTTGAGGCCGGGGACGACCAGGCCCTGACCGCCGCCCATCCCCGAGAGCCCCTGGGCGGCACCCGTCGTCAGCCCCTGGGCGCCTCCCATCAGGGCCAGGTTCGGGTTCGCCAAGCCGGCCGCCAGGCCGTAGTCGACGGGGACCATGCCGGCGCCTGCCCCGGGCAAACCCGAGTAGGCGGGCGCCTGAAGGCCTGTGCCCGAGGTCATCCCCGGTGCGAGCCCGTAGTCGACCGCGCCAAGAGGCCCCCCGGGTACGCCCCCGGGCGCCTGGAGGCCCAGGCTCTGGCCCTGGGAGAGGCTGTAGTCGATCGGCGTCTGGACGGCCGACGGTGCCTGTACGGCGGTGACCTCCGGGTTGACCGTGGTCGGCAGGCTGGCGCTGATGGGCACAGGCCCGGACGGGACAGCCGACCCCCACCCATAGTCGAGACCCGACTGGGCGGCGTTCCAACCCCCCGCCTGGGCAGCGGCCGTGGTCGCACCGATACTGTTCGCGACCGCCCCGAAGGCGTAGGGTGCGACGGCCGCGACCAGGAGAGGGCCGATCGTGTCGATGTTGTCACCGATGAACCCGCCGGAGAGTTGCGTGGTGTTGTAGCGGACATCCTTCAACGACCCGTCCGGGTTGAACTCCCCGACGTAGCGGCCATAGCCGCCCTCGTCTCTGAAGCTCGGGGTCAGGTCGGCCTCGTAGCGGAGCAGGGCCTGGTTGCCGCTGTAATCCCCGTGAGTGTCGTAGATCGGCCTCAAGTAGCCCTGGCTGGCGCTCGTCTGCCCGGCGTGCCTGCCCTCGCTGAGCGCCCAGTCGCCGATCCCCTGCCAGGCGGCCAGGGTCGGGTCCTGGGCGTAATACTGAACGTTCGTAGGCGCAACCTGGGCCTGGGCGTTCATGGGGTCGAGTTGGGACTGGCCGGGCAGGGCCAGGTCGGTCTGTCCAAGGCCGACGCCGCCCCCGAACTGCTGCATCAGAAGGGCGATCGCCTGCTCCCGGGGCAGGCTCATGATCTCCTGGGGGGTCATGTCATCTCCGGCCGAGGAGGCTGGACCCGGCGCTGCGGCCGGCCCCGAACCTGGACGCTGCCCCGGTGACCCTCAGTACGGCGTCCGGGAGGACGCCGTGGGGGGCGACCTGGGTGCCGCGGGCGGCCGCTGCCTGGGCAGCCGGAGCCTGGGCCATCGGCCCGGCGGCCGCCGGAGCGACAGCCGGCTGAACCTCCCCGAAGCCTCCCAGGACCGTCCTGGCCGGCTGGGGGACGACCGGGCCGGTGGCCTGGGGGGTGATCTGCTGGCCGGTGCGGGGGTCGATGACGCGGGCCGACTCCGGGATCGCCCCCATCGTCGCCGGGTCCATTCCGTAGTCGCGCTGGACGGTGTAGGAGCCGAAAGCCCCGACCTGGTCCTTCAGCCACTGGGGACGGGTGTCCATCTGAAGCTCCAGCTTCATCGTCCCGTCGGGCTGCCTTACCTGTCTCCAAACCTGATTGGCCATCTGGTACGCCCTCCGGGGCGGGTAGCTGTCCTGGGTGAGTCGTCCGCGGCCGCGCCCGGTCGGGGGCTGGCGTTCCAGGGGCCTCAATCCAGGGGGTTGTACTCCCGGAACAGGTCCGGTATTTCCACGTCCAGGGGATTATACTCCCGCAAGGTGGCGATTGTCCTGCCCGTCGGAGACAGGGCGGCCTCCAGGGCGGCCAGGTCGGGCGTGTCCATGCTGGCCAGCATCAGCGCACTGAGCCAGTCCGGGGAGCGGCCGATCCTTTCGATGATCTTGTCCCTGGAGCAGACCTGGACGTACTTCCCGCGCATCTCCCAGGTGACGGCGGCCAGGTCTGCGCGAAGTTCCGGGACGTCCGGCAGGCAGATCCCGGTGTTGTTCATCGGGTCCAGGGCCTCGCGCAACTTCCACATCAACTGAGTGCGAAGGTTCGAGAACCCAAAGACGCCCCCCTGGGCGGTGGTCGTGGCCCTGACTGCTACGTTCACGGCGACGACCGGCTGACCCCGGTCCAGGAGCCAGTCTACGGGTCCGGCGCCGACCCCGATCGCGTCCAGGTGCAGGCGGGCGCGGTCACGAGCGTGGGCCATCACGAGGGCGCCCGTGGTGGCGCTGTCGGGGGTGTCCTTGCCGGGGACGACGACGAACTCCGAATACCACTGTCCGTGCCGTGCGACGATCACGGTCTTGTCGGCGCCGCCCCGGGCGATGTCGACGCCGAGGCTGTCCATCCTGGGAAGCCTGTCGGGCTTTTTCCACCTGGCCATGGCGGCGTCCACCCAGGCGGTCGGGAAAACCGTGAAGGCGCCGTCGCGCATCCCCGCCCGGAAGTCCCCGTAGAGCATCTGGGCGCGAAGTTCCGGGGGCAGCGACTGAAGCTGGGTGATGTAGCCGGACTTCACATAGTAGGGGTTGTCGGTGACCCTGGAGGGGATGAACGTCCTGCTCTTCGGGGTGACGATCTCCTCCTGGCTATGGGCCTTCCTGTCGAAGTCGTAGTCGAACGTCCCGTCGGCCCGGATCACGAACGGGCGACTGTCGGGGACCTCGTAGTCCTGGTCGTCTCCTACGGTCGTGAACCAGCGAAGCTCACCGGGCAGGGCCGGGTTCGGGTGGGACGGGTCCAGCCAGGGGGCGAAGAACCTGATCACCCAGCGACCCTCGGGGGTCGTCGGAGGGTTGAAGGTCATCAGCACCCGGACCCTCTGACGGGGGTCGTTCGTGCGCGCCCAGCCCATCACGAACCGGACCTGGTGCTCGCGCATCTCCGTGACCTCGTCGAAGGCCTTCAGGTCGTGCGGCCGGCCCTGCCAGCGGCGCTCGTCGCCGGGGTTGTCCAGGCCGGCGAATTCGACCAGGGGCTGTCGGGGGACGGGCAGCCTCCAGATGGCCTTCTGGGCGTTCAAGCCGGTGTTGCTGCCGACGATCTCCGTTATCCTCTGAACGACGCCTTCCGTCTGGGCCTTTTCACGGCGAACGATCAGGGCCCTGGAGTGGTCCCGGATGCAGGCGCCGGCGATCAGATCCGTCTTCCCGCCACCCGCGGCACCGCCGAACCCTACGATGTCCGCGTCCGACTCCAGGGCTCGCGTCTGGGGACCCGGCAAGGGCGCCCAGATCGGCTGTGCGGCCACATAGGCGTTCAGGATGGCGATCTCGTCCTCGGTCATGAGGGAGATAAGCTCGGGGGTTACTTCGCTGACGTCGATCACAACAGGGTCAGGGGGTCGATATCTTCGTCGAAGGGGATTTTTTTATTCTGGGAGGGCCTGGGGCCCCCCTCTTCGGGATATTCGACGGTGTCTTCTGGGCTGGGATATTCGACGGCGTCTTCTGGGCTGGGATGTTCGACGAAGTCCACGTCCTTGACACCGTCCGGCATCTCCCCGGACTGGCGCATCCTGGCGTCCTCGATCGCCCTGTTCAGACGCGCGGCAAGGTCTTCGTGGGTGGCGTCATCGCGGCGAACAGTGGCGTTCAACGTCGACTCCGACCGGTCACGGTGGCGATCGGGCCGGTGTGCGCGGGCAATGAATGGTCCGAGGCTGTCCGAATAGACCATCTCGTAGGCGTGCTCGCCGGCCTCCGGGTGCCCAGCCGGCCAGTAAACGGGTTCGCCTTTGTACCACAAGTACTTCCTTACGCCAAAACGGGCACGGTCGGCGAGGGCGTTCTCGAAGTCCTCGTAATAGTTGTTGAGGGCGTCCTCGACCTCCGCTGCGAAGCGGGGATCGGATTTTTTATATTTTTGGGCGGTCGCGTAGCTTACCCCCGCTGCGCGGGCGGCCTTGGCCAGGTTGCCCGTCACGCGGAGGACGTCCACGAACGCTTTTCGAGCCGGAGTCCCAAACTTCCTGGGGACGAGTTTTGACGTAGTCATGGGCGCAGGATATCAGGCCCAGCCCCCGGCCGCCAGCCCCCTGCGCCCGGCCGCCAGCCCCCTGCCCCCCTGCCCCCCTGCCCCCTGCGCCCTGCCCCCCTGCCCCCCTACCCCCTGCCCCCTGCCCCCCTGCCCCCTGCGCCCTGCCCCCCTGCCCCCCTGCCCCCCTGCGCCCTGCGCCCTGCCCGTCCTGTCGACCGGGGGACAGGGCAGGCCAGGCCAGGCCAGGCAGGCAGGCAGGCAGGCAGGCAGGCAGGCAGGCAGGCCAGGCAGGGCAGGGCAGGGCAGGCCAGGCCAGGCCAGGCCAGGCCGGGCCGGGCAGGGCAGGGCAGGCCAGGCCGGGCCGGGCAGGGCAGGGCAGGCAGGGCAGGGCAGGCAGGCAGGGCAGGCCAGGCAGGGCAGGCCAGGCAGGGCGGGCCAGGCAGGCAGGTGGCCAGGCAGACAGGTGGCCAGCCCCCGACCCACTACGCGGGCAGGGCGGGCCAGGCCAGGCCAGGCCAGCCCCCGACCCACTAGGCGGGCGGGCCAGGCAGGCCAGGCCAGGCAGGCCAGGCCAGGCAGGCAGGCAGGCCAGGCAGGGCAGGGCAGGGCGGGCAGGCCAGGCAGGCAGGCAGGCAGGCAGGGCAGGCAGGGCAGGGCGGGCAGGCAGGGCAGGCAGGACGGGCCAGGCCAGGCCAGGCACGGCAGGCAGGCAGGCAGGCAGGCAGGCAGGCAGGGTATCCCCCGTCCTGCAGGTGGCCAGCCCCCGACCCGCTACGCGGGCGGTATTGAGGGCCCGTCCCCTCATCCGGGCGTTTTAGCCTGGGCGGGCCGGGACGGGCTGGGGCGGAGGGCTAAATTTAATCGCCGGATCCTTAAAATTTAAGTCGGCCAGGGCCGTAAACGGTTGACGGCGCTGTCAGGTTCGACAGAAAGCCGAAAGGGTTTTAGTTAAATTTAATTAAAAACTGTCCCGGCCCCCGCATTGACGAAAAAGCAAGGGGACAGATTCTACGCGTGTAAGTGGTTGATTCGTAACGCTTTTTGAGGCTGGAACCCGCCGGCTGTCCCCTCTGCCCCGTCTGATTTCCCCATTGTAGTCATATATCCCCTATCACCCATAGGGGTATTATACATTAGCACTTACTAATATACTGTATATCCGTACAGTATTACTATCTATTATTATTAATTAGGGGATATAGAGGGGACATAAGGGGACGCGCGGCCCAAACCCGCGCCCCGTCTACGTTTCAGCGTGCCCCGACCCCGACCCAGGGCGGCCCGCAGATTTATATCGCGATATGTGACATCCATCACACTACGCGCTCGCTGGATCGTGAGACTATGTGCCTGCAGTACACGACATCACCCACTCACCCACAGGGATCACCATGACCACCACCACCACCACCACCACCACCGCCACCGCCGCCGCCGCCGGTAACAACGTCATCGCCCAGATGAACATCGGCCTCCTGCCCGGCGTGCCCCCCGTCGAATCCAGTCTTCTGATCGCGGACCGAATGCAGGACAAGATCTGTCGTTTTCTGGCCATCGTTCCGCGCGGACCCGACTATCTGTGGGGCCTGCGCCGCGTGGACGCCACCTATGCGCACGACGGTCGGACGATCAGCGAACCTACGCTCGTTGTCTGGGTGAACGCCCCTGCCGACCTGGTCCGCGGACTGGCCAGGATCGTCTGCGCCGTCGCCAGTCAGGATTGCGTCGCCGTCCGCTGGCCGGACGGATCCGGCGAGTTGATCGGCCCCCGCGCCGACCAGTGGGGCGAGTTCGACCCGGCGATGTTCATCCGCTACTGACCTCGACCTCGACCTCGACAGCCTGCCCCTAGCGGGCTGTCCGGGGCGCGACCATAGTCTGACCCGCGTCGACCACCACCACCACCTAAGGTATCACCATGGCTAATCAGACGACTTTCACCGCCCTCGTTCGTCTCTGGCTGGACAACGACCCCGGCCTGACCGAGCGCGCACATTCGGCTATCAAGACGGCCCTCGCCGTCGCCGCCGGCAACGACCGGCCGCCGACGGCCGCCGTCGCGGAGGCTCTTCTGAACCTCCTGCTCGAAGACGTTCCGGCCGGCTCCTCTGTATACAATGACCTGATCCGCGCTGCGCTGTACGGCGTGGACTGGCGAGAGCTTGCCGCCGACTGGACCGATAGCCAGGGAGACTGACATGCCCATCAAGACCTTCACCCCCGCCGACAAGCACGGCCAGCCCCAGCCCCCCGTACCGTGCCGACCTGTCGCCCTGCCCCTGGCCTGCGGCGCGACCCTGCACGCCGTTGTCCACCGCCAGCCTGGCCAGCCAGCCCGCGGTCCCGCCTACTGGCGGATGTCCGACCCGGTGACGGGCGCGATGATCAGCGACATACATGGCCGCCTGGCCGGCCTGCCCTGCCGTCGCCGTTACCGGAGCTACAACGAGGCCGTCAACGCTGCCCTAGCCCACTGGATGGTGGACTACGGCGCCCGGACGCTCTCGGACATCGACCGCGCCAGAGCGGCAGCCCGTCGCCTGATAGGGTCGGATCCCCGGCACTTGCGGGTTGCCCCGGACCGGTCTACAGTCTGACCTGACCGCCGCCGCCACCACCACCACCACCACCACCAGGAGATCGACATGGAATTCCGCCACAAGGCCTACCGCGCCCCCGACTACCTGCCGCCCCGTTTCCACCCGAACACCGTCTGGTACTGGGCGACCGTCGCCACTTTCATCGGCGGCACGGTCGCGGCCGCCCTGGGAGCCTGACATGGTCGCCACCCCCGCCGTGGCCCGCTGCAGGCTGCGCCACCCGTCGAGGCTTCCGACCGTCGTCGGCTACGTCCCATTTGCGTTTGCAGACGGTGACCGCACGCTGGATCTGGGCATCTGCCGTGACCCGGCCGGCGACGGCTCTGACTGGCTGGTCATCGATCCCCGGACCGGCGGATGCCTCGCCGTCATCGGGGACCGGACCCGGCTGGTAACGCTCGCCACGGCGTTCGCCGACGCCCTCATGCACAGCCGACAGCAGCGCCACGGGGTCGGGTTCCTCGCCGCACAGGTGGACCTCGGCCGCCGGGCCACCCAGGCCACCCAGGCCACCCAGGCCACCCAGGCCACCCTGGCGGCGACCGACAGCCTGTCGGACTGATCCCGGCCTCGGCGGCCTGCCGGTAGCGGGCCGCCCGGGACGCAATCAGGATCTGACCCGCGTCGATTACACTACTACCACCACCGGAGGAATCACCACCGTGACTGACCCCAGAATCAATCCCCCATGGTCCGACGCCGACGAGATCGGCCTAAGGCGTATGTACGCCCAGGGCCTGCCCCTGCCTGAGATCGCTCGCCGGCTCGGCCGCGCACGAACGACCGTCTCGCGGCGACGCAAGATGGCCGGTCTCCCGGATCGCCTGACCGATGCCAGGACGCTTCACACCTGGACAGACGCTGATCAGGCCCTGGCCGTCTCCATGCTCGCCGACGGGCACAGTCTCAGAGAGATCGGCCGACGCATCGGCTGCGCCGCCACGACGGTCGCCGACCGCCTCAAGGCCGCTCGCATCGACCGGCCCCTCTCCTCTGCCCGCACCGGTCGCCAGTTTCGGCAACGGCTGTTGTCCGTCCTGGGGACTACCGGCCCGTCCACCGTCACCCGCCTGGCCGGTAATCTCCGCCGGGAACGGACAACCGTCGACGGCCACCTCCGCCGCCTGCACCAGGAGGGCGCGGTCGCCGTCGTCGGCTACCGGTGCAATCTGACCGGCGAGTTCTTCGAGCGCGCCCCCGTCGGCGCCCGCAAGTTTGCCCGCGTCTGGCATACTCAGGGCGTCAACGTCGAAGATCCCCTCCCCCTGGCGCCGTCCAGGCGCCCGGTCGCCAACCGACAAGGTGCCGCCGTGGCGGAACCGACGACTGCCCGGCGCGACGTCGCCGCCAGTTGGATCTGACTCGAGGAGATCGGCATGAAACGGAACCCGATCGACTGCCTGGCGTGGCTGGCCCTCGCGGCCCTGATCGCCGGCCTCACCGTCGCCGTCTGGTCGCTGATGGTCGGGGTGGACCTGTGACTGACGACTCACCAACCGACCCGGCCCGGGCCAGAACACCGGCCCGGATCCACGTCTGGCGCGACCGCAGGAACCCGCGCCAGTTCATAACCCGCCTTTGCATCGACGGCGTCCGGAATCCCCCGAAGCCTGACGCGAGGCGCTGGCAGCTACTGCGGTCCATCCGCACGGAGTTGACGCTATGACTGAATACACGCTGATCTACCCGGCCCTGGTCGTGGCCACCCTCGCGGGCGCCGTCTTCGGCGAGAACTTCGCCTCGACCACGCTCGCTCGAGGCTGGCGGACGGTAGTCTGCACGGTCGCCGGCGGCCTCGTCGGCCTGGCCCTGGCCGGTCTGCTGCCTCTCGCTGTTCTGATCGACTGGGGCCTGCTATGACTGAGCGGATCCGGCATTGCAAGGTCGGCGGCCACGTCGATCAGCCCCTGCCCCCGTACGCGGACGACGACGGCGGCGGCGACGACTACCGGCCCGGACCCGCCGTCGCGATTGGACTGCTCGTCCTGATCGCGCTAATCTTCGTCACCCTGGGCCTCGCCGCAGCGGCCCTCTGGGACCGGCTTCAACTATTCACAGGAGCATGACATGAGGGACTTTTTCAAGAAGCACGACATCGCCGTCGTGGCCATTCTGACCGTCGTCGGGCTCGCGATTGCGTCCGCCCTGGGCGGCGAGACGGCCCTGGCCATCGCCGGCGTTCTACTGGTCGTCGGCCTGACCGCGTTCGCCTACCTGGACACGGTAGAAGGCGGCAGGAACCGCCTAAAGGCCCTCCTCGACAAAGCCCGCGCGGCTGGTTCGAGGATCTTTAACCGGTTTATGTGACAGACGTCACAGCACGGGCCGCAGCGCCCGTGCTACCTTGAAGACTCACCACCCAGGAGAACACCATGCAACGGAACGATCACTATCAGGGCCACCTGCCCGGATCCGGCGTCCAGAAGCACAGTGCGGGGGATTTCTACCCGTACACGATCGCCGTCATCGACCGCCCGTCCGGCGGCGGTCACGTCCGGGTTTACGAAGTCACCGGCCCGGGAATTCACACCCCCTGGGAGTTCTTCACGGCGGAGAGCGCCGAGCGCGCCGCGACCCTGCGCAAGCACGCCCTGGACGCCCACGGCGAAGTTGCCCTGAAGCGGAAGGGCACGCTCGCCGAATACGTCGACCGGATCCAATCGCAGCCGCGCAAGACGGCTCCACAGGTCTACCGGGAGACGATCGAACTGCCCGACTCGGACGGCGGAGAGATCTGACATGTCGAATGTGCTCTACATAGCCGGACTGGTGGGGAAGGTAGAAGCCCTTCAGGCCACCATCGACAAGATGACTGACCAGACCGCCCAACAGCGCGACGAGCTTCGTCGGGCGGTGCGCGAACGGAACCATAGTGCGAGCGCCCTGGCCGCGCGTAACGCCGAGGCCGCCGCACTGGTCCAGAGCTACCGCCGCGCCCACACTGGACTGAGGGTCGCCAATCTGCGCCTCATGGATCGCTACGAGGCTGCCCACGAGACGGCCGTCGAACTGGGCAAGGA